>Ga0302325_10000834_pt1 | contig 81932 bp, 73 predicted proteins | sample Palsa_T0_2_FD_201948 | JGI IMG/M metagenome (GOLD analysis project Ga0302325, IMG submission 201948) | Peat permafrost microbial communities from Stordalen Mire near Abisko, Sweden - Palsa_T0_2 | ecosystem: Environmental > Terrestrial > Soil > Palsa > Peat permafrost | place: Sweden: Abisko... | reverse complement strand
CCCGCTATCTTCCGGCCGGCATCGTAGGCCTGGTGATCGCCGTGATCCTGGCGGCGACCATGTCTTCGAGCTCCGGAGAAATCAACTCATTGGCTACCGTGTCGGTAGTGGATATTTACAAGCGGCACGTCCGCAAGGGCGCTACCGACCATCACTACCTGACCGCATCCCGCGTGGCCACCGCCTTCTGGGGCGCCTACGCCGTGGTCTTTTCGGGACTCGGAAAGAATGTGGGCTCGCTCATCGAAGCGGTGAATTTCGTCGGCTCGCTGTTCTACGGATCGCTCTTGGGAGTGTTCGTTCTGGCCTTCTTCTTCAAGCGGGTAACCGGAACGGGCGCGTTCTGCGGCATGCTGGCCGGGGAGGCCGCCGTCATCGTGGCTTGGCGCAGCGGAATCGCCTACCTCTGGTACAACGTAATCGCCTGCGTAGTGGTGGTCGCCACTGCCACGGCCGTCAGCTCTTTTTCGCCTGCAGCTTCCGCCAGACCAGATATAACGCGATGAGGGCCGCCAGTACGAGGGCGGCAATTGCCGAGTGATGATGAATCCGCTCCGAAACCGCCTGCCACCGGTCCCCCAAGAAATAACCAAGAGATAAGAACGTGCTGGCCCATAACAACGCCCCCAGGTAGGCGAACAACGCGAAAATGCGCGGCTCTACGGACGAAACGCCCGCTGCGTATGCGGTCAGATGACGCACGCCCGGAATGAAGTAGCCGAAGGTCAGACTCCAGTGCCCCACACGCTCGAAGAATCGATGGGCTTTGGCCAGGCGTTCCTCTGTCAGATGGATGTATTTGCCAAAGCGATGAATGAGCGCCAGGCCGAAAGTGCGGCCCAGCGTGTAGCTCACGGTAATGCCGCACATCGTGCCCACCAGCACCGTGGCGAAGGCGGGAGCCGCTCGCAAGTGATGCGAAAAGACCAGGTAACCGGTGAATGCCAGCAGCGTCTCATCGGGAACTGGAAGACCCACAATGCCCAGCATCAGCAGGAAAAAGATCGCCGGATACCCGTACCGCGAGATCCAGTCGAGAACCTGCTGTTCCATGGGAGTGCAACGCTACACCACCAGCGTGGCGACTTCTACCGATGAGCGGTTGCCTTCCACTACTACGATTCCCGAATCGGTTACATGGTGATAACGCCGATCGTGCTCCAGATCGTATCCGATGCAGGCGTCGGCGGGCACGCGCACGTTCTTATCCAGGATGGCGTGCTGGACTCGGGCGCGGCGTCCGATATCGCAGTTGTCCAACACCACGCAGCCATCCACCAATGCGCCGGCATGCACCTTGACTCCGCGGAAGAGCACCGAATTGCGTACCTTCCCTCCCGAGAGGAGACAGCCGCCGGAAACGATCGAGTCTATGGCCTCGCCGCGCCGGTTCTGCTCGTCGAAAGTGAATTTGGCGGGCGGCTCCGGATAGCTGGCGCTGCGCAGGGGCCAGTTGCGGTTGTAGAGATTCAGCGCCGGGGCCACCGCCCGCAGATCCATATTGGCGTCGTAGTAGGCGTCGATGGTCCCCACGTCGCGCCAGTAGGAAGCCCCATCGGCAGCCTCGCCGGGAATGCGGTTGGTTTGGAAATCGTAGGCGAAGATCTCGGCATTGCCCGCCAGCTTGGGCAGAATGTCGCGGCCGAAATCGTGCGAGCTGCCCTCGTTCATGGCGTCGTCGTGGAGCTCCCGCAGCAGCGTGCGCGTGGAAAAAATGTAGTTGCCCATGGAAGCGTAGACCCGCTCCGGATCGCCCGGAATGGTGGGAGCGTCCGCCCGCTTTTCGTGAAAGGCGATCACCCGCCCGTCATGCGCCGTTTCGATTACGCCGAACTCGGATGCGTACTTTTTTTCCACTGGGATCGCCGCCACGGTCACCGCGGCATCCTTGTGTTCGTGATACTCGATCATGCTGGTGATGTTCATGCGGTAGATATGATCGCCGCCGAAAATCGCCACCACGTGTGGGTCGGCTTGTTCTACCAGGTTGATGTTCTGGTAGATGGCATCCGCCGTCCCCTGGTACCAGGTCTCCCCCGCCGAGCGCATCTGGGCCGGAACCGGAATCACGAACTGCGTCTTCAGCAGGCCGCCGAACTGCCACCCTTCGCTCAGGTGCTGCAGCAGCGATTGGCTCTTGAATTGTGTCAGCACGTACAGAGAATAGATTCCCGAATTAATGAAGTTGCTCAGCACGAAATCGATAATGCGATACTTGCCGCCGAAAGGTACGGCAGGCTTGGCCCGTTCCTTGGTCAACGGATACAGCCGGGTCCCCTTCCCGCCCGCCAGCACGATTCCAAGTACGCGTAGTCGCATAGCTTTAAGCCATATCCTATCAGGAGCGCCGATGCGCGCCAAGAGCTGCTATGCGCTTATCATAAGCCGTGGAGACTTGGGAGGACTAAATGAAACGTTTACTTGGCTTGACCGCCGTGGGTTCGGCGCTGCTGACGATGCTGGCAATGTGGGCGTTGGGATGGGCGGACCTGCCTGCCACGGTCAAGCTCGAAAATGCGCGCGTAAAAGTGACCGAGGTGGATTCTCCTCCGGGAGGTGTGCGGGAGCGCGGGGTCCGCGGGCACGACCAGGTGATCGTCTTTCTGGACGATTGCCGGTACCAGCGCACCGACCCGCAGACCGGCGAAAAAACCATCCGGGAGCGCCACTCCGGCGACGTCATCTGGCATGCCCAGGGTGAGGACGCGCCGCAATTGGTAAATGCAGGCTCGAAGCCGTACCGCACCCTGGTCATAGAGCTGAAATAAAATAGAACTGGATACCAGACATGATTACCATCCGGTTAGCGCTCCTGATCTTGCTCGCGACGCCGCTGTACCTGGCGGCTCAGGATAAGGCGGCCCCTGCCCGCAGCACACTGACCGACGCGCAGCAGCAGACCTTGCAGCAAACCCTGCAGACGGTGGATACCGCCGGGAAGAGCGAAGCAACCGCGCTCGCCATAAAGATCGGCGAGATCGCCAAGAGCTTCGACCGTAACATCCTCTCCGAGAAGCCGGATGCGGACCTCGACGGCAAGCTGTCCAATCAACTGGTCGTGGCCGTTGGCGAAGTCGTCACCGCGGCGATGCACGCGAAACTTAACGGTGTTCATGAGATCGTCAAGATCCTGACTCCCGAGCAAAAGAAGATTCTGCTTGCTGAGCTGGACAAGCCGGATACCAACCCGGACCTGACAGAGCTGGTCGGCGCCGTGTTAGGCGAGAAGAAGAAATAGCTGTGGGGTGGAGCCCCGTTCCGCATCCCAGAATCTGTTTCGCCTACAATTACAGAGATGGAACAAGTGGCGAAACCCGGGCCAGTCGAACGGAGTGAACGTTCTGATCGCACGCGACCGCTCGTGTTCCTGGACACGAACGTTATCATTGGATACCTTCAGGGGGAACCGTCGGCGGCGCAGTTGTTCTCCGCTGAGGCCGAAGGCCGCATCCGTTTCGCCGTAAACCCGATTGTGCTTTAGGAACTGCTCCTCGCTGCGGATACTACTGACCGGCCTGAGCTCGAGCGAATTCGAGACCATTTCCGAGTGCTGCCGGTGGATTTTGCAAAAGCCGAAGCTCTGCTGCCGCGAGTGCGAGCCCTGAGAAATCGCTTGGCGCACTCCAACGACATTCTCATCCTTAGCAGCGCTGTCGATTGTGACTTCTTTGTTACCAGGGACCAACTACTGAAGACTTTGATAACTGCTGAGAAGCCACACTTTGTCACGCCTGAAGAACTTGTCAAACAACTCCGGGCCGCATAGTGCGCGTCTACCTCGACACTGGGGTATTCATCGATTACCTCAGCACCCGCGGAAGCGCCAATGCACTTCTGAGATCGTCAGAGCGCCGAGGCCGCTTCCCTGCGGAAATTGCAGCCGATGCCGAGCGCCTGTTTGAAAAAGTCAGCAGAATCCATGTCGGCGCCACCTCCTGCTTGACATACTACGAGGTTGAAGAAGCGCTGTATCGGCTCCTCGCACAATCACCTAAGGGTATTTCTCGTGCCGATACGTTGTTGATTCCGGCGGCACGGTCCATAACGACGCAAGTCCAGATTGTAGTCGACCTATTCAACATTTCAGTGCTGGACTTGACGTCTGAGACCGTACGTCTTCAGCTGCAGCAACTCGATCTGCAGACCCGCGGAATTCGAGCTGCCGATGCGCTTCATGCTGCAACTGCGATTGGATTTGATGCAGACCTTCTGGTATCGGCAGACGACTCGATTCTGAGTCTGGACGGCATCCTCGTAAATACGCAAGGGCGGAAGATCATTTGTCGCGAGACGGATTTGGCCCTTCAGCTCTTGTAGTTCAAAAGTTCGAAGGAAGTCAACGGCCCCCTGGACCCGCGCCTCTCACTCCGCCACAGCAAACAAATGTCTCGCTCCGCGAACGATCAGCAAGTCCCCTGCCAGCGCGGGTGTCGCCAGAACCGGCTCCCCCATTGGATTCTTCGACAGCAGCTCATACTGCGGTCCGGCCTTCACCACGTAGATATCGCCATCTTCGCTGGTGATATAAAGCTTGCCTGCCTCGGCGACCGGCGAGGCCACAAACGAGCCGCCTTCTCCGACGCGCTGTTGATACACGCGAACACCCGTCTTAGCCTCATACGCCGTCAGGATTCCGTTGTTGCCCACCGTGTAGAGATACTCGCCCAATACGATCGGCGAGGGCAGATACACGCCTCCGCGCTGTTTACTCCAGGCGATGGCATCGCTCGATTCCTTGCCGTCTTTCAGCGTCAGGTCGCCGCTCGAGCCTATTCTGATCGCATAGATGGGCTGAACCGGCGGATAACCCGCGGTTACAAAGATCAGGCCCTGCGCCGATACCGGCGTAGTGCAAACCACTTCGGAATTGGGACCCAGGGTCCAAAGCTGCTTGCCTGTATCGGCGTCGTAACCTCGTATGGCTTTGGGCGCATTGGTCGCCACCTCCGTGTGATCTTTAGCGGGCACGATGGTGGGTGTGCCCCAGGATGGAATCTCAGCGCGCGCCGTACGCCACAATTCGCGCCCGTCTTTCAAGTCGTACGCCGCCACGAAGGAATCTTTTTGCCGGTCGCACTGGAGGATCACCATGTTCTTATAGATCACCGGCGAGCTCGCCGCCCCCCACTCCGAATCCGGATCGAAGAACCATCCCGCATTCTGCAGGCCCACGTCTTTCTTCCAGAGCAGCTCGCCCGCGGTCGTATAGGCATAGAGCCCTTCCGAGCCGAAGTAAGCCACCACCACCTTGCCGTTCGTCACCGGCGTCGGCGAAGCCTGCGACGACTTCGGATGCCTTTTGGTCTTGGGTACGCCTTGGTGCGCGGTCTGTTGCCACAGGATTTTTCCGGTCTTCTTGTCAATGGCGAAGACCTTCCATTGATGCGGCGAGCTGTCGTTGACCGGATCGGTATCTCCGTAGAGCCCCGTGCGAAACGTCTGTTTCGGATCGCTCGAAATGGCCGTGGTGACGAATATCTGGTCGCCCCATACGATAGGCGACGAGTCCGCGAGCCCGGGAATTTCAACACTCCAGGCGATGTGGGTGCCTTTGCTGGCGTCCCACTGCACCGGTGGCTTGGCGCCGTCGCCGACGCCCGAAGCGGACGGGCCATGAAACTGCGGCCAGTCTCCCGCCCATGCTCCGCAGCCGGCGATCAGCACGAAAACCGCCAAAAATAAACCCCTCGCACGCCTCATGGCGTCACCGCCTTCTTGAATTTGAGATCCCGGCCGCCCTGCTTCAACGTGAAGCTCGACGGTGAGTCGAAATCCACTTCCAGGTGAGCCGGCGCGAATTCGAATACGGTCGTGCTCTTGGCCTTGGGCGCGAACTCGGGCTGCCCGGTAGCTTGCATATACAGCTTGCCCTCCTTGACGAACACCTTGATATCCAGGGGAAACTGTTCCGTCTTGTACGTGCCGGCATAGGAGTCGAGCAGCTTCGCATCGAGCGCTACGGCTGGCGCGGGTTCGTGCGCGCCGGCTTTCTTTAGCGCTTCGGCGACGTCCGTATGCTTTTCGCCGAGGGCCGCTTCATAAGCGCTATCCAATGCCGTCTGGCTGGGCTTGTTCTTTTCGAGGAGTGTCCGGACCAGATCCGCCTGTCCGCTCTGCGCCACGTCCGCCAACTGCGCGTCGGGATTGGCGCTTCCCTTGGCGATGATCATCTTCGCGATCGCGTAATGCTTGCGCTCCAGCACGAAGTCGAGCATGGACGCCTTATAGAAGGTGTCATGCACGTCGGTGTTGGCGCCCTTATCGAGCAGTGCCTGCACCGCCTCATCGTGGCCGTTCATAGCGGCCAGATAGAGCGGCGTTTGCCCATACGGTGTTTTGGTCTCGAGCGACGCCCCTTTTTCGAGCGACGCTTTGATCGCCGCCACGTCGCCGTTGCGCGCGGCCGTGAGAAGGTCCTCGTTCACATCCCCCGCCCAGAGCGTTAGAGCAGCAGCAAATACAAGCCCTGCGATTCGATGCATACAGACTCCCATCGCGTAGTGTACGACAATATTGACGAAGCATGGCGCTCTTGGTCGCTAACCTGCTACAGGACTGTCGATGGATGGAAAACTGATGCCCTGCAGGCTTGACCGGCCGATCGGGGTCTTCGATTCAGGGGTGGGCGGTTTGACGGTGTTGAAGGCCTTGCGGCACAAGCTGCCGCATCGCGATTTCGTCTACCTGGGCGATACCGCGCGCGTTCCCTACGGTCGTAAGCCCGCCGCCATGGTGGCCGAGTTCGCCTACGGCATTACGGAGTTCCTGCGCGAAGCGGGCGTTGAGGGCGTGGTGGTGGCCTGCAATACCGCATCGTCGGCGGCGCTGCCGGAGCTGAACAAGCACTTCGATTTCCCCATCTGGGGCGTGATCGAACCGGGCGTCGAGGCGGCCCGGCGCATAACGCGCACCGGCAAAGTCGGGGTGATCGGTACCCAGGGCACCATCGCCAGCGGCGCTTATCAGCGGCGTCTCGAACAGCGCGGCTTGACGGTATGGGCGCGCGCCTGCCCCATGCTGGTGCACGTAGTCGAGGAGGGGCTGGCCAATTCACCGGAATCCGGGCTGCTGCTCGATCATTATTTGAGTGGGCGCGCCGATATTGACACACTCATCCTCGGATGCACACACTATCCGCTGTTGCGCGATGCGATCGAGCGCCTGCTGGGCGATTCCGTGGCGCTGGTGGATAGCGGCGAAGCGCTGGCGCAAACGGTCGATGGCTCGATGGGCGCCGGGCCCGCTTCCGATCGTCCGGGCCGCATCGTGCATTTCGTCACCGGCGATCCGTTGGCTTTCGCCCACACTTCTAAGGTGATTGGCGAGGTCGAGGGCGAAGTGGTGCCGCTCCCTGTCACTAAGCTGATCGCCTTACAGTACTCAAATCGGTAATCGCGCGGCCGTGCGCCGCTCCAACCGGTTCCGCAGGCGCTGCTCGCGCCGCCGCAATTGCGGAGTATCCTCCAGCGCCAGTGCGCCGCGCGTCATATCGAGTGCCATGGAGTAATTGCGGTCGCCTCGCTCGTAGTGTTTGGCCAGCTCCTGAAACGCGCGTGCGCGATAGGCGTTGCGCGACGCAATCAGGTCGGTGAACACGGCCAGCGCCGCATCCGCACGGCCCAGGCGCTTCTCCGTGGTGCCGATGTCCCACATGGTTTTGAACAGCAGATCGTCGGGCAGTCCCAGATCCACCGCGCGCCGGAACAGGCGCAGCGCCTCCTCCCGCCGTCCCGCTTGCAGTGTCCAACGCGCGAGGCCGATGAGGTCGGCGCCGTGCCGGAAGGTGGTCTCTTCCGGGGCGCGAAACGCGAAGGGCACGACCGCCGTCAGGCAGGCCAGCGACAGAATATCGATGGCATTGTGATGAAACACGGGAATCAGGCGGAAGGCCTGTTGCGTGCGTACGAACTCGAAGTAGTAATACGGAATCATCTCGCCGGGCAGATCGCCCTGGCGCTCGACACCTAGAATCCGGTTCTCCAGCTCCACCAGGCGGCAGCTCTCCAGGCGCAATTTCCAAAGACGCCGCGCGCCGAACAGCAGGTCCAGGTGCGCCAGCCGCTCGAAGGGATGCCGCGCGCGCGCCATGCGGAAACGGGTCTCGAGCAGCGGCTGATCGTAGGTCTTGCCGTTGTAAGTAATCAGCACGTCGAACTGCGCCAGGTGCTCGGAGAGCCGCCACAGCAGCGAGGCTTCCTCGCCATGATCGCGCATGAAAAACTGCCGCAGGCGGAAACCGGCCGGCTCAATGCTGCCCACGCCGATCAGAAACGCGTAGGTCCCCGTGCCGCCCGCCAGGCCAGTGGTCTCCGTGTCGAGGAAGGCCCACCTGGTGGGATGAGACGAGGGGATGCTGCCCTCGGAAAGCGAATTGAGCAGGTCCGCCGGCAGATCGTGAAGGTTTGAAATATCCATGCTCCCGTGCCGCCGGTGGCTCTCGAACAGCTTCTCGGTTTCGAAGTGCTCGCCGAACGAAGTCCGCACCACTTCGCCGCGCATGAGCTCCTCGACGAAGTAGCGGGCAGGCCGCGGGTCGGGGCGGGCGCGAACGGGCTCCGGCCGATCGGAGCTCCACTTCCGGTCGATGCGTGCAATGCGCCGGCGCAAACTCGCGAGCTGTTCCTGGATATCCTCCATATTCGCCTTTTATTTGCCTACTATAAAACCAATTGTCGCAGACTTCAACTTGCTATAGTCAGGGGTAATGTGAAGACCGCCCGCCTGTTCTTCCCGATCCTGTTCGCGTTGGTGCTGGCGGCGCGCCTTTGCCATCTCGATATCCTGTGGGCCGAAGAGACGCTACCCCTGGCGGCGGCTTCGCAGATGGCGCGCGGCAAAGTCCTCTACCGCGATCTCTGGTTCGACAAGCCGCCCCTGCTGGCCTGGACCTACCTGGCGTGGGACGCGCGCGATGGCTTTCCGCTGCGGTGGGCCGGCGCACTCTACGTGCTGCTCGCCTGCGCCATCGCCTGGCGCTTCGCGCGCGACTTGTGGGGGCCTCCCGAAGGCTATTGCGCCGCGGGTATACTGGCCTTTTACCTGGTCTTCGATATTCCTTCCGCGGTCATACCGCTAGCCGCCGATCTGCTGATGTTGGCCCCCCACCTGGCTGCCGTGTGGCTGGCCTGGCGAGGCCGCCCTTTATGGAGTGGCGTGCTGGCGGGGATCGCCTTTCTGATCAACGCCAAGGGCCTGTTCGTACTGGCCGCCTGCGCCGTCTGGAACATTCGTGCGTTCCCGCTGCTGCTGGCCGGATTCGCTATCCCCAATGCGATCGCGATGGCGTGGCTGTGGAATCAGGGCGCACTCGCCGCCTGGTATGAACAGGTGTGGAAGTGGGGCCGCGCTTACGCCGGAGTGACCTTTGTCGATAACCCCCTGCGTAACGGTTTGCTGCGCACGGCACACTGGCTGGGCTTCCATGCCGCGATGGTCATTGCGGCGGTGTGGGTCTGGTGGCGGAGCAGGCAGCTGGATCGCCGGCAATGGGCATCGTGGACGGCGTGGGCCGTCATCTCCTTCGCCGCGGTGGCGGTAGGCTGGCGCTTTTTTCCACGCTACTATTTCCAGATCCTGCCGGTAGCCGCGCTGGCCGCCGCCCGCGGCTTTACTCTGTTGGGCCGGCGGCGCGCTATCGCTCTCGGCGCGCTGCTGATAGTTCCGTTGCTCCGCTTCGGTCCACGTTACGCCATGCTCGCTCGCGATCTTTTCGAAAGCCGCCCACATCAGTGGGTAGATATCGACATGGACCAGGACAGCCGCCGCGCAGCGCAGCTGGCCCGGCAGTGGAGCAAGTCTGGCGATACGCTGTTCGTCTGGGGATTTCGTCCGGAGCTGTATGTCTATACTCATCTCGCGGCCGCTTCCCGTTACCTCGATTCGCAACCGCTCACGGGCGTCCCGGCAGATCGGCATCTCACGCAGTCGCAGCCGGTCGAGACAGAATCGACGCGCGCGCACCGCGCCGGGCTTGCCCGCACCCAACCAACACTGATCATGGATGGGCTGGGTCCTGTGAACCCGCACCTCGCCATCGGCGCGTACCAGGATCTCGAGCCGTGGCTCGCACAATACAAGCTGGTAGCAGCCACCGGGCTGACCAGAATCTACAAGCGACGGTAGGTTGAAGCTGCCAGGCAGCCGACGTAGGATAGAGTCTCCGGCATGAAACGCCCGGGGGCCATAGTTCACTATCTTTCGTCGATTTTAAAAGGAGCTAGCCATCTTGAAACCCCGCGCATTTGTGGTGATGCCCTTTGGTAAAAAGCGGCCGATCGAAGTTGCCACCAATCATGAGCCGAAGCAAGCGCAGACGGAGATCGATTTCGATGCGGTTTTTAAGAAGCTGCTTGAGCCCGCCCTGAGTCATGCCGGCTTCGACCCCATCCGTGCGGACAGCGAGGCCGCCGCGGGCGATATTCGAACGGACATGTTTTTCGAGCTGGTCACCGCCGACCTGGTGGTGGCCGACATCTCCATCGCAGACCCAAACGTCTTCTACGAACTCGGTGTCCGGCACGGTGTCTGCCCGCGAGGCGTCTTCGTGGTGCAGGGCGATGTCCGCAACACCCGGCCGTTTGATGTGGCCCCCGACCGCACTTTCCGGTACGACGGGTCAATGTTCGCGGTGGGACTTACCCAGACAGAAGACCTTGAGCATCGGCAGAAGCAGATCAATCAGCAAGTCGAACGGCTCGGCCAGACGTTCCGGCATGCACTCTTAGCCGAGCGGGAGACCATCGGCAGTCCGGTTTATCAGCATCTACCAGGTCTCGAGCCGGTCAATTGGGACAAGATTCAGACATCCAAGGCGAACTATTTCGGCGCGCTTCGTGACGACTGGCTCGATTGTGTACGATCGGCCCAATCCAAGGGACACCCCGGCGACATCCTGACGTTGGCGGAAGATGCGCCCACACTGGTTCACCGCACCAGGATCTTGTACGAGGCGGCCATCGCCCTGATCGGCCTTTGCCGCTACCGGGCCGCCGAGGACGCCTTGCGGGAAGTGATCGAGCATGACCCCAATCACGGCGACGCGCAGCTCCAATTGGGCCGTGTGCTTGCCCATCAGGGCAGGACCGAGGAGGCCGAGCACCATCTGCGCAAAATACTTTCTAAGCATGAAGACGATCCTTACGCCGCGGAACTGCTGGGACAGGTTTCCCGGTACTTATGGCATCTTTCCTGGCAAGAGGAACCCAAGAAGACGCGCAAGCAGAAAGCTGTCGATACGTCGCGGCTGGCGGCTATGGCGGTTCGCAGTTTTGTACAGGCGCAGCAGGTGGACGCGCGCGTTTACTTCGCCGGATTCAACGCACTGATCCTCATCGTGATGCTCGACTATCTGCGTAAGAGTACGGGACGCATCCTCGCCGAGATCTGGCCCGCGAACCCGGACGAGATTTGTAAGGAAATGACGCCAGTCGTAAAATTCTGCGCCAGAAAATCCAGAGAGCGCGCTCTCGAGAGTGGCGACTACGCAGAGCAGTTCTGGACGACTACCACGCTCGCCGGACTAGCTTTGATCGAGAACGACGACCATAGAGCCCTCGAGCGCATCCGGGAAGCCTGTAGCATTCCTGAAGCGACGTTATTTCAGTTGAACACTTTTCAAGAGCGATTACTGCTGTGCGACGAATTGGATTTTCGCCCCAAGCTGATCAAGCCGGCGCTGGAGCTTGTGCAACAGGCGCTCACCCAGAAAAACCAGCATTGCAACTGCAAACGGGTATTCCTGTGGTCCGGCTACCCGTTGGATCAGGACGGCCAGCGGCCTCCACGCTTCCCCGCGGCGAACTTGAAGAAAGTAGAGAAGCGCATTCATGACGCCCTGCAGCAATGGAGAGTGGGAGAGACCGACCTCGCCATCTGCGAAGGAATTCACGAAGGCGATATCCTGTTCGCGGAAGAGTGCCGGAGGCGCAAGGCCCGCGTTCGCATGATGTTGCTGAAACCGGTGACTGGCCAATGCCGCGAACCTTTGTGGCCGTTTTCAAGCTCGCAATGGAAGCAGCGTTTTCACGATCTGCGGCTGGCCCTCGGCGACAATGTCTGGTTTCATGCAGACCATCTTGGGGCGGCGCTCGACCAGACCAGTTCTCGTGGATTACGCTCTCTGCGGGAGCGCCATAAAAGCTGGATCTTCAACACCGCGAAAATGGAGGCGGAACCCGCGCTGAATCCCAGGTCGAAGTCAGCCCCCGAGTCTGTGGGCCGGCTGTTCGGCTTGTTTCTCTGGAATGGTGAAGGCAACGGCGAGAATCCGGATAATCCGTCCTATTTTATCCGCCGGGTAGATGAATTCAACGGTTATCAAGGGCAGGCCAAGACCATCAGCGCACTGAGCTGAACCCCGGCGCCTTTCTCAACGTCCCACCCAGCACGCCGCGCGCTTCTCCAGAAACGCCGTAATCCCTTCCTGGGAATCCGCGGCCAGGGAGTTCAGCGACATCACTTCTTTGGCGTAGGCGTATGCCTTGGACTGGTCGAGATCGATCTGCGTGTAGTAGGCCTGCTTGCCGATCGCCACCGTCAGGCTGCTTGCATCCGCGATTCGTTCCGCCAACTTGCGCGTCCCGGCACGCAATTCGGCCACCGGAACCACATGGTTGATGAGTCCCCAATCGGCGGCGGTAGCGGCGTCCACCATTTCGCCGGTGAGCAGCATCTGCAGCGCGCGCTTGCGCCCCACGGCGCGGCTGAGCGCCACCATCGGCGTGGTGCAGAACAGGCCGATGCGTACGCCGGGCGTAGCGAAAGCCGCCTGGTCCGAAGCTACCGCCAGGTCGCAGGTGGCCACCAACTGACAACCGGCCGCGGTGGCGACGCCCTGCACTTCCGCAATTACCGGCTGTGGAATCGTCTGGATCTTGGTCATCAATTCCGTGCAGACGTCGAATAGGCGGCGGTAGTCGTTGATGTCACGCCCGGTCATTTCCGAAAGATCGTGTCCTGAACAAAAGACTTTGCCCGCGGCCGCCAGGATCACCGCGCGCGTGGAGCGATCCCTGCCGAGCCCGTCGAAACAATCGATCAACTCCAGCATCAGCTCGAGCGAAAGCGCATTGCGCCGCTGCGGGCGGTTCAGTGTCACCACCGCGTAATGCTCCTCTTGTTCGACAAACAGATTCTGATATCGCATCGAAGCGCTCCTGCTATTCGATCTTGAAAGCGTAGGCGTAGTCGTTGGGCTTCTGCGCAGGTAGATCGACGGTCAGTCCATCCGCGCCGCGCAGGAATTTCAGCTTACCCTGGTGGCCCAGCAGTTGCACGCTCTTGATTTCGCGCGCCACATTCGGAGAGCCCGCGGCCAGCGATTTGACCACCAGCTTGCCGTTCTCCGGCCACGCCAGCGCGATGGCGTATAGCGTGTTGCTTTTCGTGGTGAACCGTATATCTCCGCCGGTGTACGGCTGGGTGGCTGTATCTTTGAACGATCCGCCCACTACTTGCGTGGGACCCTCGCCGAAGACTTTCCACGGCCGCGTGCCATAGATCGATTCACCATTCACCGCCAGCCACTTGCCGATGTCGATCAGGATGGCCTGTGCCTGTTCGGGAATGGTGCCGTCCGGCCGCGGGCCGATGTTCAGCAGCAGCGCGCCATTCTTGCTGGAGATGTCGACCAGTTGGTCGACGATGGAATCGGCGGTCTTGAATTGATCGTTCTCGATATATCCCCACGATTTCACGCTCACCGAAGTATCCGTCTGCCAGAACAGCGGGCGCAGCTCCTGCAGTTGGCCGCGTTCGATATCCAGCACCGCCGCCCGCTCCGGGAACGCTTTGTTCTTGTAGTTGATGGCCACACCTTTCTTCCACTGCGCGCCGCGATTGTAATAGAACGCTGCGAACTTTTGCAGGTAGGGTACGAAGGCGGGCTCCTCGATCCACCAGTCAAACCAGACGATCTCGGGACGATACTTATCCACAAGCTCAGTCGAGCGCGCCAGCCAATCCTGCAGGTAAGCCTCATTGGGATCGTTGTCGTGATCGGCTCCGGGCAGGCGCCTGGGCTGCGCGGGGCCATACAGGCCCAGGTTGCGCGGGTCCTGCACGTCGGAATCGAACTGCATGCCGCCATCATAGAACCACCAGTGCTCAGCGCGATGGGAGGACGCTCCGAAATGCAGACCCTGCTTGCGTACCGCCACAGCCAGCTCCCCGACGATGTCCTTTTTCGGTCCCATTTTGGCGGCGCTGTAGTCGGTGAAGCTGCAGTCGTACATGGGGAAGCCGTCGTGGTGTTCCGCCACAGGCACCACGAACTTGGCCCCCGCTTTGCGGAAGAGCTCGGCCCACTGGGCAGCGTCGAATCTGGCGGCGGTAAACCGCGGAATGAAATTCTTGTAGCCGAATGTGGATTGCGGCCCGAAGGTCTCCACGTGGTGTTTGAAAACCGGGCTGTCCTTCTGATACATCTCGCGCGGGTACCACTCGCTGCCGAACGCCGGGACGGAATAGACGCCCCAATGAATGAAGATGCCGAACTTGGCGTCCCGATACCATTCCGGCGCCTGAAACTTTTCGAGCGAATCCCACGAGGCTTGATAGGGTCCCTCGGCCACCGTTGCGTCTACATTCTTAAGCGCCCGCGCAAGGCGGCTTTCATAGGTATCCGCGGCGCGGCATGCACAATAAAGATACAAGCCGGCCGCTGCCGCAAGCAGGAGGTTGCTCATATGGTCGGTTATATCATCAATCGTGTAAGTGCGAGGAGGAATTACGAACTGAACCCAATCCTAAGAACACCCCGCCCATTCACACGCATCGCGTAGTCTGTAATCCGTTGATACTGCGAAGAAATGCCTCTTGCTCCGGCCCGTGTCCACGCCGTCCGGCGTGTACAATGAGCGCGAGCCGGGGGATGCGATCGAAAACAATCTTGCGCGCGGGCTGGCGGCGCCTCAAGGCCGCCTGGATGCTCCTGCCCATGCGTGCGAAGGGCATGATTGTCATGGCGATTCCGCTGGCAGCGTTTCTTGAGTCGAGGGTACGGCAGATGGCTCTTGAGTCTCTCGCCGTGGACGCTCTGTTCGGTCTCGGAGGCGGCATTCTGGCGTTCTGGCTGTTCAGCGTCGGCCTGCTGAAGAGTGAAGAAGAGCGCGGCCGTTTCTTCACCCTCTCGCTCGACATGTTGTGCGTCTTCGGCCTCGATGGACATTTCAAGCGGGTCAATCCTGCCTTCACTCAGACCCTCGGCCGCTCCGAAACAGAACTTCTCGACAGCAATATTCTCGATTTCGTACATCCCGACGACCTGGAAGCTACCTCTGCCCAGCTACAGGAGTTGGCCCACGGCAACGCCATGACCTGTTTTGAGAACCGGCTCCGCTGCGCCCACGGTTCTTACAAGTGGATGGTCTGGAGCGGCGCGCCTGTGTTGGCTGACGGGACGGCCGTTGCCGTGGCTCGTGACAATACCAAACAGAAGTTGGCCGAGCGCGACCTCCGCCAATCCAATGCGCGTATGAGCTGGGCGCTCGAAAGCACCACCGACGGATTCTTCGCCATGGATAGCGGCTGGCATTTCAGCTACTTGAATCCCGAAGCCGAGCGCTTACTGCGGCGCACCGGCGCGGACCTGCTGGGCCGCAATATCTACGACGTGCTGCCGGCCGCCGGCAAGTTTCTCAACCGGTTCGAACAAGCCGGACTGGCGGGCGCTCCCGCCCATTTTGAGGAATTCTATACGCCCTTCGAGCAATGGTGGGAAATCCACGCGTATCCCTCGATCGAAGGTATGTCCGTCTCCTTCCGAGACATTACCCAGCGCCATCGGGACGATGAGAGGATCCGCCGCGCCTTGCTTGAAAAAGAAGTGTTGCTGCGAGAGATCCACCACAGGGTCAAGAATAATTTGCAGGTGGTGTGCAGCATGCTTCGCCTGAAAGCGGGACATGTTCGCGACGAGCGGCTCTCCGAGGTGCTCCGGGAGTGCCGTGAGCGCGTGCAGGTCATGGCCCTCCTGCACGATCAACTGCACCGTGCTAAAGATCTCTCCAGCATCGATCTGGGTCAGTACATTAAAAGCCTGGTGGCCGGTCTCTTCAGCAGCTATGCCGTGAATTCGGCGCGGATCGGCCTGGCGATGGATGTGGAGAATATCCCTGTTTCCATGGATACGGCAATTCCCTGCGGACTGATTGTTCACGAGCTCGTTTCGAATTCGCTGCGGCATGCCTTCCCAGGCGACACCAGGGGCAGCGTATCGGTTGGCCTTCACCTGGACGCCGGCCGGCACATGGAAATCACCGTTGGCGACGATGGCGTAGGCAGCTCCCAAACTCACTCCCATAACGCTAGTCACTCTCTGGGCTTGCAGTTAGTCCATCTTCTAGCCGAGCAACTGGAAACTTCCGTGGAGTGTTCCGTCAACGCCGGCACCCGTTACCGTCTCGTAGTCCAACTCAAGAAATCCAAGGAGAATGAAGCAAATGAGCAAGGTTCGCATCCTGTTGGTCGAGGATGAAAGGGTGGTCGCGGCCGACATTGAAGCTTGTGTCATAGGGCTGGGGTACGACGTAGTCGGGTCGGCTGCTTCGGGAATCGAAGCTCTCCGGCTGGCGGTGCGCACCGGTCCTGACCTGGTGCTGATGGATATCAAGATCAAAGGTGACCTCGACGGTGTCGACGTCGCGGGCGCATTGCATGAACGCCTCAAAATCCCGGTGGTCTATCTTACGGCCTACGCGGATGTCGAAATTCTGGAGCGCGCCAGAAAGACCGCGCCGTCCGGCTATGTATTGAAGCCCTTCGACGATCGCACGTTGCGCGCCGCGATCGAGCTCGCTTTCGACCGCCATCGCCGTGAACAGCAGCTCGTCGAAAGCGGGCAGCGTCTCGCTACCGCGGTGCTGAGCATTGATGAAGGTGTGATCGTGACTCAGGAGGATGGCCGCGTCGCGATAATGAATCGCATGGCTGAAACCCTGACAGGCTGGACGCAGGAAGAGGCTCTGGGCAAACCCCTTGCCGAGGTATTCACCACGCTCAACGCGCGGACCGGTTCGCTGCAACCGTCTCCCGTCGGCCGTGTGTTCCGCGAAGGCATCAGCATCGCCTTGGGTGATCACACTTTGTTATCGGGCAAGCAGGGAAACAGCACGCCGATACAAGGGACCGCCACGCCCGTGCGCGACGCCGAAGACGACACCGTGGGAGTTTGCCTTTTATTCCGCGCTGCCGGGCAGCGGGCGCGCGAAAAGAGTTGGGGGACGCCCGATTATGTCTCAACCAGCCGCCTGGAGCTCCTGGGCCATCTGACTGCCGCCGTCGCGCACAAGTTCTCCACCCTGTTGAAGGCTGAGCGGGGTCACGATCGCGCAACGCAATTGGCCAACCGTCTCTTGGCATTTGGACAAGGCCAGCCATCGCTTCCGGTCCCTGTCGATCTCAACGAACTGGTTAGCGGCCTGGAAGATCTGCTGCGTTGCGCACTGGGAGATCAAATCGAGCCGCATCTTGCTCTGTCGGCGGATACCGGCATGGTGAAGGCCGATCCCGGCCTTGTCGAGCTGCTGCTGATGCAACTGGCTGTCTCCGCGCACGAGAACCATGATGGGGGACAATTCTTGATCGAGACTTCCGCCGTCGAAAGTGAGACCTCTGACGATGGCTACGTCATGCTGCGGGTAAGGCTCGAAGGCTCATCGCACAATCCAGGCGCCGATCTGCCGGCTCTCGATGAAATTGTCAGCCAGGGTATCGGAGAAGTCCGCATCGCCAACGAAAGCGGTGCGATTCATATCTACCTTCCGAAGGTCATGCAGCCGGCCTGATACTTCCAGGCGGATTCCAGTAGTGGGCCAGTTCGATTCTTGGGCCTCTTGGCCGACCGCCCAAGGATAGGCCGATGCTTGGGTGTATGCCTTCCCACTCCAAGGCCTGTCCACGAGATCCGAATCAGCTTGCCTATCAGGTCATGCTTGAATCCACTGGGCAAGCCCCCAGGACCGAACCGCCCGCGCCGAAAGATCTGGCGGCGGTAGCGCTCGGGCGCAAGGGGGGAACCGCCCGCGCCGCGAATATTCCTGCCAGGAAGGGCACGCAGATCGCAGCCAAGGCCGCTAAGGCGAGATGGAACGGGAGGCCTTGAACTCCAGCCTTCACTTTTTTGGGTTTACCGACATGTAGGCATTGACGAATCGGTCCACAGCATCTTTTACCGAATCTCTGGTATATGAAGCAATATTACGTCTCTCGACAGGCCCAACACTGGTAACTCGCCACGTCGATGCTTCCAGACTGATGGATTCGTCGCGAGTAAGATGCACCGTTTGGTAGAGTTCGCAGAGAATTTCGGAAGATGCTATATCCCGCAGCGTTTGTTTGTTGATATTCACGTTGATGTAAAGATACGGAGCGCCGGCCTGCTTTAAGGTCTCTTCTTGCGTTAGGACCTTGATTCCCGCTAGGCGCAACTTTAGTTCTACGTCTATTCGGATAGTCGCACTATCCAGTCCGGCTTGCTCCACGATCCCTGGAAGATCTTCGACGAGTATATATACCCCTTGCAGGCCTTGCAGGCTCTTCTCGTTATCGCCCATGGCGCTGACTGCGAAAACTAGGGCGAGAGCGCTTAAACGCGCAACCGATTTCTTCATTTCGCATCACTTCTTTCTTCCATCTGGATGAGCGGTAAACTATCTGGCAGAAATGCAAAAGCCCCGGCTGGAACCCGGGGCCATAATGGTTTTGGGCTGACACTCAAATCGTAGCATTAGGAGTGTACCAAGATGCAAGTAGGCAACGTTATTCAAGAGTTGGACAGAGGCGGACTGCCCCCTATGTCAAGGATCTCCTAAATGATCCAGCACATCGTTCAAGCGAGCGTCGGCAATCCCTTTTTTCACGGCTGGCCGATGTAGGATTTGTTGCGACGCCGAATCCTGCAGTTTTTGAAGTTCATCCGGGGTCGTCAGATTCGCGCGACAGAGCACCTCTTTAATTGCGTTCATGTCCGCCTGTAGGCCCAAGATGAAGCGCGTAAGCGCTTCAAAATCGTTTGGCATAGTTGTTGTGTTCCTCTGGTTCCGGCGGTAAGGATTGTACCACGCGATTTCCCTTTTACGCTAATTTTGGTAATGTCCTAAAGTTGACTTTAGGACACTACCCTAATTTTTAACTTGACGCTTTACTTAGCATATGCAATAAGTAAATCAGAACATAGACAAGCTCTCTGCCGGATGGCGGGCGCAAGTGGCAGCGGCAGTGGGCGAAAGGAAATTCGATTCGATCCACGGTTCGCATGACGGGCGTCGCAAAGAACACCGGCGCCAAGCTTTTAGTTGAGTTCGACTCGGTTTGTTCCGAATACCTCAACACGCATTCTGGCGAACCTGAGCTGCAAGCGGGTCCAGTGGGATGAGATCTGGTCTTTCGTCTACGCCAAAGAAAAGAACGTGACGAAGGAAATCGCTCTGGCCCGCATTACTGGGCGATACGTGGACCTGGGTAGCCATCGATGCGGACCAAACTGATTTGTTCCTGGCTTGTTCGTCGGCGCGATGCTGGCTGCGCTACGGAGCTTATTCAGGATCTCGCAAGCCGCCATGTCAATCGCGTTCAGCCTACGACCGACGGATTCGAGGCATACTTGACTGCCGCACCGGACGGCTTCGGCGAAGATATCGACTACCCAATGCTGGTCAAGATTTACGGCAGCGATGTCGAAGACAGAAGCGATACAGCCCCGCCGCTTGCACTGGCTGCAAGAAAAACCAGGATTTGCGATCCTGATGCAAGGCACGTATCGACCAGCTACATCGAACGCCAGAGGCGCACTATGCGGATTCAGATGCGGCGCTTCACTCGCCTTACAAACGCCTTCAGCAAGAAGCTCGAAAATCATGTCGCGGCGATCGCCCTTCAGTACATGCACTAGAATTTCGTCAAGATTCATCACGCCTTACGGGTAACCCCGGCCATGGCGGCGGGTGTGACCGAAAAGCTTTGGGGCATTGAAGACATTATCCGGCTTTTGGATTGACGAAGCACTTCTTGGGAAACCTTTTAGGCACTAGAGGCAAGTGCCTGAGCCAGTACCTATCGCGCATATTGGTAAGATGAACAAGGCCGACGCGGCTGAACATATCCATTGTGACGCTCTTCGGTGACGCTCTACTGTCTGTTGGATACTGGATCGCCAAGGTAGTGTCTTTGCCGACGCTGCCCACTCTCTCGCTGCATCGCTTAGCCTCATAGACGATGTAGGCAACCTGTTCGACCGCATTCGTGGGGGAACAGTTTCTCTGGTTCATCATCACGGTTACGATATTGGAGCCTTCCCCGATAGCACAGTATGGCTGCGTTTCAACGAAGCCGTTACTGGCTAAGTGTAGGATGATCGGGTCGCCGCCGATGAATCCGGCAACCAGCACCTCTTCCCTCTCGCCCTCTTGGCCGGAGAAGAATGGGGACGCATGATACTCTTCTGCGGCTGCTTTCGCGGCCGCCATCGCATCGGAAGGCGTTGCCATGTTGCCACGAAAGTAAGCGCCTATCACTCTTATGAACTCCTGCGCGGGTTGCCACCGTCCAGAAAGCATCGCAGCCCAGCCCGTACCGACGATCTTCAGCTTCTGGTTGTAGAGCGTTGACCCCTGCCATCCTTGATCTAGGCGCGAATCGCAGCAGAGCACAATTCGGCTTCCAGTGTCGCCGCGTGCAATCGCCGCAATACAAACCGTCACGGCCCTATTGTAACTGACCTTTCTGCGCAGCGGCTGAATCTTGGGTGGGAAGTACGGTCGGGGCGGAGCAATGATCTGACAACGCACTGACCCATTACCGGATTCCATATAATATCAAAAGTGAAAATACTGATGGTCCTGATGCTGTGCGGGCGAATGCTCCTGGCTGGGACGTATTACCCGCCCTCCGAGTCCGCCGGCGGCTGGCGGCGATGCCGCAACGATGATGACGTGCGGAACAAAGCTGGCCTGGATCCAAAGCGGCTGCATCTGATCGCACAGGCGCAGTTGCAGGTCTACGGCGGCCCTTGGGCGATCGCGATCGTGAGAAAAGGGTACCTGGCCGGCGAATGGTTTGGCGTTCCGGCTATGCCTGCAACCACGTTCGATGTCTGGTCCTGCACCAAGTCGGCAACAGGAATCGCGTTCGGAATGCTGTTCGAGGACAGCCGCAATCATAAGCTGCCGGGGGATGTAAAGATCGATCTCGACAGTCCCGCCTATAACTTTATTCCGGAAGGACACCCGTTGACGGATCCCCGCAAGGAGAAAATTCTGCTGAAGCACTTAATGAGCATGACTTCTGGCATTCCCGGGGAGTCACAAGGCTTGATAGGTGTGGCAGTCGCCCCGGGTAACGGAGAATTTGAACTTGCCTTGGGAAGAGAACCGGGCCGGTTCGGAAACTCAGCCGCCCTCATGATGGCTGAACCCGGCCAGATTTGGGACTATTCAGACGCCGGTTTTGCCCACCTTTCGTTGATCTTCGCCAAAGTGACAGGCAGGGAAATTTTTGACTATATGCAAGAGCGTGTCTTTCGTCCTATCGGTGTTCAAAACGTCGGCTGGGACCTGCAGGGTGGCGCCCGGCACATCGGTCCGCACACCAATGCGCATAGCGGCCTTCGGTTATCGGCACGGGATTTCGCGCGCATCGGATACTTGATGGCCCACCAGGGCGCCTGGGAAGGAAAGCAGATTGTTCCGAAGTGGTGGATGGAAGTGGCTACCAAAAGCTCGCAGGAGCTGAATCGCAGTTACGGTTATACGTTCTGGGTTAACACGAACGGTGGCCAGTGGCCGCAGGCACCGCGGGATGCATTCGCTTTCAAGGGATATGCTTCCAATCGGTGCTACGTGGTCCCGTCGCTGGACCTGGTAGTCGTCAGGCTCGGTTATGGGCCGCCCAACTGGCCGGAAGATGCGCTTTTGCCTGCGGTACTGGGTGCTATTGTCGACTCGCATTAGGCCAAACCGAATACTCCGATGCAGCTTTCGCTCTCCTTCAGGCCGCTTAGCCGATCTGACTTTCCTCTGCTGCAGGCATGGCTCGCCGCCCCTCATGTGGCCGCGTGGTGGCATGAGATCCTCGACCTCGCCAGTGTGTACGCCAAATACGGCCCCCGCGTTGACGGAGCCGAGCCCACACACGTTTTCGTGATCGAACATGATGGACGTACGGTCGGGTGGATTCAATGGTATCTCTGGGATGATTACCCGGAGCATGCATCGCAGCTAGGGGCGGAACCCGGCTCGGCTGGCATCGACCTGGCGATTGGGGAACTTGCCATGACTGGTTTGGGATTGGGGCCGGTTGCTATCCGCGAGTTCCTCAGGCAAATCGTCTTTGCAGATCTGGGCGTCCGCGCCGTAATCACTGATCCCGAGGAGCATAACCTCAGATCGATACGTGCTTTCCAAAAGGCGGGATTCACTGTGACGAATGCCGTCCAACTCAAGGGTGAGAACTTCAAGCGCCGGGTGGTGCGCATAACTAGCCAAGGGCTGTTTCGATAAACTATAGCTGGGCCTCGAATGCTCGCAAGACCTGGAATGCAACGTATTGCCGTAGCCGGCGCCACCGGCTATATCGGTGGCAGGCTCGTGCCACAACTGCTCGATTGTGGTCACCCCGTGCGCTGTCTCGTTCGCTCTGCCGCGAAGTTGGAAGGCCGCGCGTGGACCTTGAACTCGCGCGTCGAGATCCGCAGGGCCGATCTGGCCGACGCTCCATCGCTGACGCGTGAGTTGGAAGGATGCGACGCGGCATTCTACCTGGTCCATTCGATGATGTCGGCCGGCGGCGAATACGCGCAACGTGACCGGCAACTGGCTCTTACCTTCGCCCGCGCGGCCCGCGACGCCGGCGTGAGCCCCATCATCTACCTCGGCGGGCTCGGCGAAACCGGTTCCAATCTCAGCGAGCATCTGTCTTCGCGCCGTGACGTAGAGGGGGCGCTGGCTTCTACCGGAGTGCCGGTAACGGTGCTCCGCGCCGCGATGATCATTGGCTCAGGCTCGGCATCTTTCGAAATTCTGCGCTATCTCGTCCACCGTCTGCCCGTCATGATCACTCCCAGGTGGGTGAGTACTCCTTGTCAGCCAATTGCAGTCGAAAATGTCATCACTTATCTGGTTGGCGTGCTGGCCGTCCCAGAAACCATTGGAGGAGTTTTCGACATCGGCGGCCCTGAAACGCTATGTTACAGCGACATCATCCGCGTCATGGCGGAAGAACTCGGCCTTCCCCGCCGCTGGATCATACCGATTCCCGTCCTAAGCCCTCGCTTGAGTTCTTACTGGATTCATCTGGTGACTCCATTGAGCCACAAGATCGCGAGGCCGCTGGCCGAGGGTTTGAGAAACCCGGTCGTGTGCCGCGATGACCGGATCATGCGGTTGATTCCGCAGAGACTATTGAATGTGGGCGAGGCTATTCGCGCCGCCCTTAACCAGGCGGCGGCTGGGCAGGTAGAGACGAGCTGGTCTATGGCGGGCCCGATGCCCGGTGATCCGGATTGGTCTGGCGGCACAGTCTTTCGTGATACGCGCGAGAGTGCCATCGAGGCTCCGGCCGGTGCAGCTTTCCAGGCAGTATGTCGGATCGGTGGCCGGCGCGGCTGGCATACTGCCACCTGGCTCTGGATTATTCGTGGCTTGCTGGACCGGCTGGTTGGCGGCCCTGGTCTGCGCCGCGGGCGTCGGGATCCGGAAACGCTCCGATACGGCGACGCGCTCGACTTCTGGCGGGTCGTCGGCATCCAGCAAGACCGCTGGGTCTCGTTACGAGCCGAGATGCGATTACCTGGCGAAGCATTGCTTGACTTTCGAATAGAACCAGGCGAGGCAGGCCAATGCGTCCTGCGCCAGACAGCATTGTTCCAGCCCCGCGGCTTGCTTGGCTTAGCCTACTGGTACGCGGTGCTGCCTTTCCATGACTTGGTGTTCCGGGGCATGTTGGCGGGCATTCGACGCGATGCCCATCAGATTGCTCTTCGATCACCCGCCGCAACTCCCCTCAGAAATGACTAAGCCGCGGCGCCTGCCGATTGGGCTGACGCGATCTCCTGCTAAGATCGGCCATGGCTTTCAAAGGTCTATCCACGCGGCAGAAGGTCGGCCTGGTGTTGGCCGCCATCTTCTACATCGGTGCGGGCACGCTGCATTTCATTAAACCCGCACCCTATCTAAGGATGATGCCCCCCTATGTCCCGTGGCATCTTCCGATGGTACTGATCAGCGGCATCTTTGAAATCCTTGGTGGTGTGGGCCTTCTGGCCCCGCAGACCCGCAGGAACGCGGCATGGGGATTGGTAGCGCTGTTGGTCGCGGTTTTTCCGGCTAACTTATATATGGCTACAAACCCGGTCGAGGCGGGCGCGGCTTCTATCGCGCCTATATTGCGGTGGGGACGTCTGCCTCTACAGTTACTCCTGATCTGGTGGCTACTCTGGTGTTCCCGGCCTCATACTGTATTCCGTTGAAGAATTCCCGGAGGCCGCGGATTCCATATAATGCTGTCATGCGCGTATATCATGCCAAAGAGAGCCATCGCATGCAGGAGTTGGACGGTCTGCCGTTAGCCGACTTCTGGCAGCGCGCAGGGGCATTTGCGACGGATGTGACGCTTGCTGTAGTAGCGGTGGTCATGGTGGGGCTGCTCTTTGCCACTACTCTGTGGGTGATCCAGACCGGCGCGGATGTACACCAGCCGATCGCTTATCATTTCGACCCCAAAGAGGAATGGATTAAGGTCGCGTTTGAGACCGCAGTCTCGGTGCTGTATTTCGGCTTGACCACGTTTTTCTGGAACGGGCGCACGCCGGGAAAGAGCCTGTTTCGCATCCGCGTGGTCTCGCTGGTTCACGAGCGTATGACGCTATGGCACTCGATCGAGCGGGCCTTGGGCTACGGAGCGGCGGCGCTCGAACTCGGATTCGGATTCGTACAATTTTTCATCCACCCATACCGCCGTACCGCGCAGGACCGGCTCGCCGAAACGATTGTGGTGAAGGAGAGCGGATACCGGGCCAGATGCCTCTCACCGCTTGGCCGGTAAATCGACGCCGTAGGCTCGTTCACTGCCTTCTTGAACGAGTAGTAGAGTTAGAAGCGTACCCGGAAAGCCACAGACAAAAGAAATCACCCGCCAGAGCGTGCTGCCCTTGCCCTGGGCGCGCATCCCGGCATAAGTGAGGTTGGCAAAGATCCAGACCGCGGAAAATGAAACGTCAATATGCTTGGTCGAAAACGATATGTCGTTCGCCCAAAGCGACAAATTCGAAACGATAGTCGTCATCATATCAGGAACCTCCAGCTTTCTCTATCCTATGGAAATGGAACTGCCTTCGACTGCCACATCTGTATTGGCAAATAACTGTCGCACACTGCTCTGAATGTCATCCATCATCGCATCGGTGTGGCCTGGATCGTGGTGAAACAATACCAGGCGGCGGACATTGGCCGCTTTCGCCAGCGTGGCAGCTTCACGCCACGTGCTATGCCCCCAACCGCGGCGGCCCGTCTCGTATTCCTCGGGAGTGTACTGCGCGTCATAGATCAATAATTCCGCGTTCCTGGCTGACTCCAGCAGAAGTCGATCGCTGTGCGGGTCGCCATGCTCGAAATCGGAGGCATACACAATCAATCCCGCATGTGACCCGATGCGATAGCCGGTCGCGCCTTGGGGATGATGCAGCGGTATGGGATAAACCTGCAGTTCACCAACCGCGAAACCGCAAGAAGAGACGGCCAGATACTCTTTTTTTGAAGCGGTCGTCTCCCAGGTGACCGGGAAATAAGGAGGCTCCATCAACCGCTGCAGCATGCCCCGCGTTGTCTCCCCGGCGGAGGAGTTAGCAAAGCGCAGCCGGAAATCGGACCGATACAGTGGGGTGAAGAACGGCAACCCCTGCAAGTGATCCCAGTGGAAGTGTGAGAGACAGACCGTGACATCGCGGGGCGCATGTCCGTTTTCCGCAAAGAGACGATTGCCGCACGCTTGAATACCCGTTCCCGCATCCAATATCAACATCTGACTCTCTGTGCGGACTTCGACGCAAGCTGTGTTGCCCCCCACACCAAGATTGGCGCGCACCGGCGTGGGTATCGAGCCGCGAACTCCCCAGAAGGTTACGCTTACAGGCATGCCTTCCATTCCTTAACCAACACGAAGACACACAACGGTCATGTCATCGTGCTGCGTGGCGCCATCGGCGAATCCATCCGCTGAGGCCATCAAGCGCTCCGCCGCATCCGCGGTAGTCAGCCCATACAAACTCTGCAGCGCACCGAGGAATTGTTCTTCCGGCCAGATCTCTTGCGAGTTATTGTGACACTCGCTCAACCCATCAGAGTGGCACACCAGCAGATCGCCGGAGGAAAGGGTGTGGCGCTGTTCGGTGAAGGTCAAAGACGGAAGCAGGCCGACCGGTGGGCCGTCCGATCCGATCTGAGTCAGTTCACCATTCGCCCGCATTAGAACGAGCGGACAATGGCCGGCATTAACAGTTGTCAAAATGCGCGTCTTAGTGTCGAAGCGCATGACACAGAGCGTCGAGTAACGGCTTGACAGCGAATTTTCGTACACAGTCTGACTAAGATTCGCCACCAGAACCCGCAGCGGGACGGTAACGTTGGCAAGAAGGCCTTGCAGAGTCGCCTGGATGCTCGCCATCATCAGGGCAGCGCTGATGCCTTTACCCGAAACGTCTCCCGCCGCCAACACCAGGCAGTCGGGCTGAGGTGTGAGGTAAGTAAAGTAGTCGCCTCCGACCTCATGCGCCGAACGACACTTCCCAAACAGGGAGCAGCCACAAAGAGTAGTCTCTTTGCTTTCCGGAAGCAGACGTTGTTGTACCTGCCGGGCAATTTCAAGTTCGTGCTCGAGGCGGCGCGCCTCTTCCGCCATCTGGCGGAGGGACTGAGCCTCGAGTGTGCTGGCCGCGTAGGTCGCCGCGAGTTTCAGTAAATCCTGATCTTCCGGCAGGAAGCCGCCGTCCTTATTCAGAGCCTGAAAAGCCCCAATGATCTCCCCTTGTGAGGACCGCATCGGGACGACCAACAGATTTCTGGTACGGTATCCGGTCCGTGCGTCGACCATGCTGGAGACCGTGCCGGCGCCTTCTACGTGATTGGAAAGAACCATCTCGCCGGAGTTCACGCAGCGGCCAACGTGGCCCTGGCCAAGCATGATGTGAATCGGATCGACGCCATGGGACAGCCGCGTGACAAGTTGATTGCTCGACCGGTCCGCCAGCCATATGCTACAGCGATCGGCCTTCACCAGGTCACGGCCTAAGTCGGCAATTACCGCCAGCAGCGATTCGCGATCCTGAAGTTCGCCGATGCGGCGCGCATAACCAAAGATCACCTCGGTGAGACGCTTCTGTTCCCCCGAGGAATACGCGGGCGACGGTGCGGCAAGGGCAGCTTGACTCATGGGATATGTTCCTCTTGCGGTTCTAGGATAAGTACCAGTTTCCGGGCGGCCGCCTGGATACGGCGGCAATCACGAGTCCACAACTCTTCTACATCGGGACGCGGTTCAGCGTTCTCCAGAATCGCCGAGATGACCGGCGTCACTGCCCGGCGAAGAGATTCCGACACTTCATCGGGTGCCGTTCCCTTAAACGCTGCGAAGTGATTGTCTACCAGAGACGCCAATGTCTGGCCATCTTTCTGGATCGTCCTCGCAACATCGGTGATGAGGTCTTCGCCCTCATCCATCGCGGCTTCCAGGAGAAGCTCGCTGTAGCCAATGATGTGATTGATCGGTGTTCGCAGTTCGTGTTTCAACATTCGAGTCTGTTCCGCGGTCATTTGGTTGCTTCCTCCTATTTAATGTTGTCGGGAGCGAGACAAAGAAGAGCGCCGATCTTATCCAGCAGTCTGACCAGATCGACGGGCTTTGTGTCGAAGTCGTCAAATCCAGCCTGCAAAGCCTTCTGATGATCGCTTTCCATAGCATGGGCTGTGAGGGCGATAACGGGAATGCCGCGCGTACCAGCATCTGCCTTGAGACGCCGCGTCGCCTCTGTGCCATCCAGAACCGGTAACGTCATATCCATCAGAATGAGGTCCGGCTGGCCGCTCTGCGCCATCTGGATGGCTGACATTCCATCGTGCGCTACAGTTACCGCGTAGCCCTTTCGGACGAGCCTGCGCGTCAGCATATCGCAATTGAGTTCATTGTCATCCACTAACAACAGCTTCGGCATTGGTCATTTCCTCCTGTGCGGGTTTCCCGGAATGCATCTTCCGCCGCGTTTCGCCGGCGGACGGACCCTCAATCTTCGCGGAGACAAAGCGGGGGATCCTTACGGTGAACACTGTTCCCTTTCCTCTCTCGCTCGCAACGGTGACGTCGCCGCCCATCATCTGGCAAAAGTGGCGGCTGATGATGAGCCCGAGCCCTGTACCCCCGTACTTTGCGGAAATGGAGTTATCCGCCTGCGCAAACGCGGAAAAGAGCCGGGACATTTGCTCAGGGGTCATGCCAATTCCAGTGTCAGCGACTTTGAAGTCCACCCATTCCTCTCCAGTGATATCTTGTTCCCGGCTTATGATCAGAGAGATGGTGCCGTCCGCCGTAAACTTAGCGGCGTTGCTGAGGAGGTTTAAGAGAGTCTGCTTCAGCTTGGTCTTGTCGGCGATAGCTTCTCCCAAGCCTTGCGCAACGGGCACAGCGAGAGTATTGTTCTTCCTGGTCGCAAGAGGCTTAGCCACATCGACTGTCTCGGCCACGAGGTGATCGAGGGCGAACGGTTCCAGATACAGCTCCATCTTGCCGGCTTCAATCTTTGAAATGTCGAGGACGGAATTGATGAGCGCCAAAAGGTGCTGGCCCGCACTGCGAATCTTGTCTAAGTCCGCAGCGAAGTCAGGTTCGTTGAGATCCTCGGCCTGCTCTTGCAACATTTCGCTATAGCCGATGATGGCGTTGAGCGGCGTCCGCAATTCATGACTCATGTGCGCGAGAAAATCGCTCTTGGCTTGATTGGCCCGCTCAGCAGCCTCCTTCTCCGCCTGCTTCTGACCGCGCGCAGCGATCTCTTGAGAGAGGGTGCCTATCAGATGGGTGTTCTCGAGCGCGAGCCCCACGCGAGGTCCAAGGGCCGCCAGCATAGAAAGATCCCTGGGAGAGTAGGGCTCTTCTTCCGCGCGTTTCCCGAGGCAGATGATTCCAAGAAGCTTGCGATTACGGACGAGCGGCAGTGCGATTTCGCATTCGAGCGCAGCCCACGACACCTGCTCAGACGGCGCCAGTGCCGAAAGCCACGATTTGCCGTCCCGCAAGTCTATAAACTCCGGCGTGCCCCTGGCCTGAAAGCGCCGGGCCGTTCCGGAATCCGCGGGAAATGCAATGCACTTCCGTGGCTGGGCGCATCCGAACGTGTAAAGCACGGAATAGTCTCCGCCCTGCAAGGTGCAGCAGTGGATCGGCGCGCAACGAAAGGCGCTGTACATGCGATCGGACACGACCTCGAAAAGCTGTTCGCGATCCTTGAAGCTGGCATTGTGGAGCGTTTCCATCAAGCGCTCTAACTCCTTGTTCTCGACAAAATAGTAGGAATCGAGCCACTGGCTGATTTTCCGTGCCAGGATGCTTTCGATAGCGATGACCACCAGCGCGGCCAACAGTACCTTCTTGAAATCATCGAGCGAGCCGGCGGTCGCCGCCAGATAGTAGATCACGGCAAATGCGCCGGCTACCACAACAAGCCGAAAGACAGCCAGGCTGCCCCGGGCGAGAGCCGCCTGTAAGCCGATTCCAAACAGCGCGCGAAGCCCAAGCGCCCGCCGCACCGCGACAACATACGCGAGCACGCACGGAAAAAGGTCAAGGGCCAGGGCCGAGGGAATCTGTATCCAGACGGGCACAGCGAGTGGATCGCGGCCACGAATCAAGCCTATGACGATCAGAGTACACATCGGCCCGAAGCTGCACAGCGCGCCGACCCAAACGATCGTTAACCTTCTCCTCACATCCGCACTGGGCGCGCGAATCGCGGTGCCGATCAAGCGGGCCACCAGCAGCAGCACGGCGCCCAGCGTGAGATATCCTTGCCAACCCGCCAAAACCTGAAGCGGAGTCTTAACCACGTTAAGGAGATCGAGAGCCTGCGCCCTGAGCACGACGCTCAATGAAGAGCAAACCGCCAGGAACAGAAACGGGACCGCGGCCAGCCACGTCAGACTCGGACGGCGGGCATGCCACGCTGCCTTTTCAGGGAAATACGCACTGAAAAGTAGCAACCAGAGCCCGAACAGCGAGCTAACCAGAACCCGGTAGGCCAGCAATGCGAGAGGCAGAAACCGCTCGGCGACCTGCACGTGGAACAATTGCGAGAACGTGAGCATGATCCCGAACAGAATCCAGACGCGTACGTCGTTCGATCGGTTGAGTAATAGCGCCGCGCCCAGACTGAGTGCAATTGCGGGAGCAATCACGAACATCGCGATCGCCATTAGCCAGCGGGAGAGCGGGAAAGGTGCCGGCGAGATTGGCGCGAGCCGCACCACCCTGTCCATGCGGGCGCCACCGCGATCCAAGGTCAAGACAACGGTCTCTCCCGGATGCTTGACGGTGAGGGGCGACTTCAAGACAGACATCCCCGCCACGAACTTGCGGTTGACCGCCAGCAGCCTGTCACCCAGGCGAACGCCGGCGCTCTCTGCTTCCTTTTCCACTTCGATAACCCGGCGATTGGTATCGATGTCGACCGGCGTGCGCGCCAGAGTCTGCGGCGAACCGTAGAACCACAGGACACGATATGAGTACGCAATCTGCCAGCCGGCGGTGATCACGCCAAGAGCTGCAAGCAATCGGGGGATCCAGGAAGTTGTGTATCTAGGCATGTCCATTTCCATTGCAGGCGGGCAGCGTGACATCAAAGCTTGGGAAAGCGGTCAGCGGCTTCAGGAAATAACGTGAGTAACGCTGTGCGAATGACTCCCGTACAGAGAGGTTCGGATGCTTGGCAACCAAGCGGGCTGAAACTCCCTTCACAAGGTAAGTGTCCACTTCGCGGCCTTCTTTGACGCGAACTTTTTCCTGCTTTTCGCAGTCGAAAAAATCGCGGACGCGAGCGTAAGTACCTGCCGAGAGATTGACTCGATTGGCTCGGCCGGCCGATTCGATTCGCGCGCTGAAATTTACAGAATCGCCCCAGATGTCGAATGCAAATTTACGAATTCCGACCACCCCCGCTATGACGGGTCCGGTATTGATGCCGATGCGAATGCGCCAGCCGACCTCCCCGGTCTCTGCGAGCTGTTGAACCGCCTGGACCATTTCGAGCGCCGCTAGAACACAGTCCACAGGGTTTGACGGACTACGGACGGGGAGTCCGCCTGCGAACATATAACAATCCCCGATCGTTTTCAGCTTCTCAAGTCCGTATTGGCCGATGAGGCGGTCGAATGCGGTGAAATACTCATGCAGAGTTTGTACCAGCTCGTCCGCGGGAATCTGTTCGGTTGACAAGGTGAATCCCACAATGTCGGCAAACACTATGGTCACGTCTTCGAAGTACTTGGGCTGGACGGATCCAGTGTTTTGTAACTCGGTCGCGACCGCCTCTGGAAGAATGTTCAGCAGCAGATTCTGAGAACGCAGACGCTGCTCTTCGATGTCGGTCAGAAGCTGCTTCAATTCGGTGGTCTTGCGCACTTCCTCATCGCGCAGCCGCTTACGTTCCAGCAGGCTGTTGACCCGCGCCTGCAGAAGGACTTTGTTGAACGGTTTCAGAAGATAGTCATCGGCTCCCATTTCGATGCAGCGTACAACGCTTTCAATGTCGTCTACGGCTGTGATCATGATCACGGGAAGATGTTTGAGCTTGGAGTCGCCCTTAACTTCCGCAAGGACTTCGTAACCATCCATGTCGGGCATCATGATGTCCAGCAGCACGAGGTCGAAAGGATATCGCTGCAGCATTCGTAGTGCGTGCCTGCCGCCTTCGGCCAGCATGACCTCATGTCCGTCCCGCAGCAAACGGCGCGAAAGGACATCGCGATTTTCCTCATTGTCGTCCACGACGAGAACCACGCCGCGAATCGCGAGAGACACGGCGCCGGCGTTGGCAGCCCGGTTCCGTCCACGAATGGCGGCGATTCCGTGACTCCGGACCCTTTTGATATGCTGCAAATACTCATTCGCAGCGGCGCAGATCTTGGCAATATCGGCATCCAGGTTAATCGCCAGATGGTCCGCCGGAATAGCCTCGGCAAGCTGAACAAGTAGCAGGCCGGCTTCTTCGAGTTCAGGCGCGATTTCTTCAAACGAGATATCGTTGCGCCTGGCATCGGATGCCGAACCCACCGTCGCCAGGATCTTCTCACAATGATTCAGTATTTCAGTGAGCGCCGATATCAACTTAGCGTTCTGGATAGCCGCGCGCCGCTCTATGATGCCTTCCACGCAGGAAATCAAACTATGCAACGGCGCGCGGATGGAATGCCGAACGTCGCTGATTGCCAGGCTTGGGCGTGTAGCGGTCATAAGTTGAATTTCAGCGCGCCTTACAAACACTAGGCGGACGCACCTCGTGTCCGATAGTCGCCGCGCAGGCGCTTCAAGAGCTGATCGAAGCGCACAGACGCCATCGAAATATCTTCCATGGCAGCGTCGTCAATGAAGTCGACATCCGCATCCTGCCGATGACTCCCATATCCAAAGCGTCCTACTGTGACGTATAGCCGGTCGGCCAGGAAACTGGCGATGGCCCGGTAAAATCTGGCGGCGAACAGCCCGTCGATTTCGAGTTTGCGCGAGAGGATGCCGCGGTCCAGAGCTAAAACGAAGCTATCCTGAATCGCGACCACGGACGCGGACGGCGGCCTGGTGTCGACAAATGAGATTTCACCGACGACCTCGCCGGACAATAGCTTGGCGATCTCCTGGCCGCTGGTGCCCCCAACGCGAACCGACAGTTCGCCCTCGAGCATGATATACAGATAGCCGATCGGTGTCCCTTGTTCGATGAGCACTGACTGGGCGGGTATCTTGTCGACTACCCCTTTTTGGGCCATCCATTCAATGTCGGTATCTTCAAGCTTGCTAAGGATATAAAGTGCTTTTCGCATTTGGTCTTCTTCTCCTAGATCACTCCCTGGGCCGCTGCCATTCGCCGTTCCGCGGGCTGTACCGCACTGGCTGAGTAGGATTCGGCAAGACGATTCGGCGCGCTATCCGCCGCGATCTCGTCAATAGTCAGTGAGGCGATCGCCATCAACGCCGCGGGCATGCAGACGTTTGAGCCGACGCCGCGGTCAAATTCCTCGAGATTCCAAGCAGCCCGCCAGACAAGTTGCATGAGCAGCCGGAACGGACCATCCGAAAGCGCGGGTGAGCCGCGATAGTTTTGCAGCCGGCCGCCCTCGCGGTATGCCGGATACGATTCGAGGCCAAGAAACCGGAGCATCCATGCAGCGCGGAAACCTCCGAACGCGGCACGGAGTCCGGCATAGTCTGCCATCATTTCATCGAGAAGGTTGTTTTGCATGGAACCGAGCACGCGCTTGGTGAAGTAATGCGCGTACTCATGCTCCAGCCGAATGGATCTCGACCGCGTGATCCACTCTTCCTCGTCGAGGCCCAGGCTTGCAGCATCAACGCTCGAGTAGGGTCCATTGCTGAGCAGAATGAATCGATCCTGATACAGTTCACGCTGAGCCTTGACGCGCGCGAATTCGGCCGGCCAGGTCTGCTCCACTCCGCCGGAGCGCAGGAATTCTTCATGGAGTAGCCGGATGCGATGCCAATTGTTATAACCGGAAATCATGGTCGCGCCCATTGACGGACGCAACGGAATGGGCTCGTTCTTAGCCATAAATACGCGCACGAGCGTTTCAAAATCGGCTCGGTGTCTCGCAGTCACGACGCCGATTCCGCCGGCAAAGGAATCGTAAACATCCACCCGGCAGGTCTCGGGAGATTGCAACGCGGCGCCACCGCGGACGATTTCCGGGGGCAGGATGCCTCTGCGCGTGGCGGACTGGTAGCTTTCATCCTGACTCATGCCCTCCGCAACCGGAAAGGCAAGTTGCACGAGCTTCAGCCGCAACACATCAATGCTTCCCGCGGCTGCAGTCAGCGCGGCGTAGTTTCGCCATACGTCGACGAACTGCTCTTGCGGCAAAGGAAATTGCGGTGGAATCGACGGGATTTTGAAGCGGTTCTCCGCGTATGCGAGTAACTCGACGGCTTGGTCATCCGAAGCGCCGGCGGCCAGCAGAATCTCTTTGCGCGCATTGCCGATGCTGTTCATACAGTTTGCCGTTCCGCCAGTCTCCTGAACAAGCCATCCTGGGCGATCAGGTCCGTGTAGGTGCCGCTCTGAACGATCGAGCCTTTGTCGAGTACGAAGATCCGATCGGCGTTGATGATGGTGCTGAGACGATGAGCGATCACGATGCGGGTCGCCTGCAGGCCGTCCAGGCTCCTGGTGACAATCTCCTGTGTGCGATTGTCGAGCGCGCTGGTCGCTTCGTCGAAGCACAGTATTCGCGGTTTGGAGACGATCGCGCGCGCAATCAGCAAGCGTTGCCGCTGGCCACCGGAAATACCGCCGCCCGCGTCCGCGATATGAGTGTGCATCCCCATAGGCATCCGCCTGACATCCTGATCGAAACCGGCGGCGCGGGCCGCATCCCAGGCATCCTCAATAGTCAACGGCGCAGAGCCGACAATGTTGTCGAAAATGCTGCCACTCACTGGCTTGCTGGTTTGCAGCACCACCCCAATCTGGCGCCGCAGAGATTGAATGTCCAGACCTGCCACATCCTGCCCGTCGAAATAGATGGCGCCCGATTCCGGCTTTTCAAAACCAAGCAAGAGGCGCAAGAGCGTCGACTTGCCACTACCAGAAGCTCCCACAAAAGCGACAAACTCGCCCGGCGCTATTGCCAAACTGATGTCCCGCAAAACTGCCGGAGCATCCGGCTTGTATCGAAATGTAACGTGGTTCATCTCGATCGAACCGTTCAGACGGCCCGGCGTGGTCTTGTTCTCCGTAACCTCCGGAACGGAATGCAGAATCGGGAGCGCCCTTTCGAACAGAGGAATGACCGCCAGCGCGGTCACGCTGGATGTACTGAGCGTCAGCACGGACGTAAGAAACTGGCCGAACGCCGCCAGAAACGCAACCAGGTCACCGGTAGTTACGTGCTCTGAAAAAGACGGAAATGCGTAGTAGCACGCAAAGAATAAGCCAGAGCAGAAAAGCGGGTAAACCGAATTAAAGACAGTCAATCGATTCGAGAGACGCCGCACCTTTGTAGAAATTGTTTTGAGAGCCGAGAATTGCCGCGCCCAGGAAGCGAATGCACGAGTCTCTGTGGCGGACACGCGGAACTTGGCGACACCGGTGATGAACTGCAGCAGCGTGCTGGAGATCTTACCTTCGAGATGGATCAAGTCCCGCTGCTTAGTAAGTCGCGCCAGGCCGATAGCGACCGAAATCGCACATGCAACGGCTACTAGCGCCGTGGCGGCCAGAGCCATTCTCCAGCTATAGTAGAACAACATAATGTAGCTGAAGATTGAAAAGATGCCGGAGAGAATCGCGTTCAGAGTGGTGCCGGTAAGGACTTCGCGAATCTTGGCGATGCCGAGGCTGCGTTGCGCCAGGTCGCCGGAACTATAATCCCGGAAAAAAGAAACCGGGAGACTCAAAAGGCGATCCCAGACAGCGGCTTGCATGCTGGCATCCGTTCTTCCTTGCAGGCGCAGCACCGCGTATCCTCTGGCAACGCCCAGCATGGAGGATGCCACCGCGGCGATGACCAGAAACAGGCACATTTGCGCGAGGGCCGGCCGCTCGGCGCCCGGGATCAACTGATCGAATACAATACCGGTCGCATATGGAATCAACATCGCGAGCAGACCGGTGGCGATCCCCGCCCCTATAATCATCGAAAACTCACGAGAGGTGCCTCCGAGCGCAAACCGCGCCAGCTCCCCTGGAGTCAGCGAAACCGGCGGGAACGGACGATAGAAAACATTCGCCGAAGGATTGATCTTTTCGGCCACGGAAGCTGTCAATTTTCGAAAGGACTGGTCCGCCGGATTGAAGACCTCCAACCCTTTTTCGCCCGGCACGACAGCGAGAGGAGCGTTGGTTTCCTCCTCGAAGCAGAGTAAGCCGCCCGTTTCAGACTTCCACCACTGCCCCTTCAGCGTCACCCGCCTGACCCGCACGTTGGAGGCCCGGGCAATCGCGGCGACGGGGTCTTTAGTGGGGATGCTACGCATCAAATCAGGATGCGCATGGACCTTGAATCCCATTCGGCTTCCAATCATCCGGCAGGCGAGAAAGATTGGATGGTGGCAGGAATCGTCGCCATCGTCAGGTTCAGCGATCTCTTGGACCGGAGCGGCAAGACGATGCATCGTGCGATCAAGAAGCAGCCGGTCTGCAAGAACTTTGACCTGCATTCGTTCGCAGTCCAGACGGCCCGACTGTTGGAACTGCTCCGCCAGAGTGCCTAGAGCCAACTTGCAAAATTTGTGCAGCCCGATCCAATCGGGATCCAGCGTCTCGTGCTCGGCCGCCTGCGCCGCGTAGATTTGCGCGCCGGGCGAGGCTTCCATCCAACACTGCCGCGCTAACGGAAACAATCCGCTGTTCCCGTTAACTGAAGTACTGCCGATGAAACTGGAGGAGCCGCTGCGGTGGGTCACCCAAGCCAGGCGATTCTTGGACGAAATGATCTTAGGCGTCTCCCCAACCGAGATCAACTCTCCGGCAGTGATACACATTGGCGAGAGCAGAGGCGAGCCGGCGGCGCCCAACGCGTCCGCCAATCCGCAGATCCAACCCTCCATCAGGTTCTCTGGCGTATCGATGCTCCGGATATGTCCGCGGTACAGCGAACCCGCCGGAACCTGAGCGAGCTTTGTTCCAGGCGCGGGGCACGCGATCAACGCTACGCCCCCCACCGGCTCGATCCCGACGGCCATGCTGCCGGCCTCGACGCGCATCACGGGATAGCGGGCGCCCGTGGGCTCTCCATCGCGGAAAGCGGCAAGAAACAGATCCAGCTTTCCCTGGATGACAACCCAGGCTTGATGTGGATTCACCAAAGGAATCGCGCGAGTGGAGACGGGAACCTCGGTAACCCCGACGCTTTCACTTTCTTTTGCAAGGGAAAAGGCTAGTTGTGGCATGGCTTTTTCAGTCGGCGTGAATCAATCGCGCATATGGGCTTTTTGGATCCTGAATCATCTCCCCGTGCGTTCCGCGTTGAACAACGACTCCTGCCTCCAGCACGACAATTTCGTCGCAATCCCGAATGGTACTCAAGCGGTGCGCCACAATGAGGCAAGTGCAGCCACGCCGGCGCAGATTGTCATCAATGACGGCTTCCACTCGCGGATCGAGCGCGCTGGTGGCTTCGTCGAGAACGAGTATCCGCGGATCGTTCACTAACGCGCGAGCGATCTCCATGCGCTGCCGCTGTCCGCCACTGAAGTTGCGGCCGCTTTCCTCGATGGTGGAGTCGTATCCACCGGATCGGCTGGCAATATCGTCATGAATCGCGGCATCCCGGGCGGCCCGGGTGAGCGCAGTGTCTTCTACCGTGCCATCCCAGAGAGTAAGGTTCTCTCGAATCGAACCTTCAAAAATCAGGATGTCCTGATCCACCATACTCATGGAATTAGCGAGCACTTGCCGGGAAATATCGGATCGCTTCTTTCCGTCGTATAGAATTTCGCCCGACCATGGTTCGTATAGTCCCGCAACAAGCTTTGCCACCGTCGACTTTCCGCTTCCCGATCCGCCCACCAGCGCGACGCGCGCTCCCGGCTCGAGAGTGAGGCTGAAGTTGTTGAGCAGAGGCGGCTCCAGCCTGCTGTATCCGAAGGTGACGTCGCGCAATTCCAGATTGCCTTGCAGCCTCGCCTCTGCAAACTCCGCGTCATCCTCGCGTGGGCTTCGCGTACCGCCGGCCTGCGGGTCTACAGGATACTTCAAGACGTCGTCCAGCCGCGCCAGATCTCCCTGCGTCTGCTGCAGCGTGCTGCCCAAGTCCACAATACGATTCACCGGATCGATGAAGCTGTTCATCAGACCCTGGAACGCGATCAACATGCCCATCGTCAGCAGCCCGTCCATCACCCGGAAGCCACCGATTCCGAGAATTACGACGGTGTTCAATGCGGCTAAGAGCGGCGGCATGGCGGAAAGAACCAGCGACGAGGAGCCCAGGTCCTGTTCGGCATTCACTACTTTCGCCTGATAGCCGCCCCACCTGCTGAAATAGTCTGTCTCCGCGCCCATGCTCTTGACCGTCTCGATCATTTGCAAGCCTGCCATGGTCACGCCCATCAGCTTGCCTTGTTCCTGCAGCAATCGCATGTTCTGGTCGGACCGCTTGCGGGAGATGTAGCGCAACGTGACCAGGTTGATCGCGGCGACTGCGATTCCACACAACGTCAGAACCACATCGAACTGGATCATCAGGGCCGCGTAAAACACGATCAACAGCAGATTCACCGCGTTGAGCGCGAGATCTCCCGACACCAGCGATGCGACCCTGTCATTCACCGTGACTCGAGAAGTGATTTCGCCGGGATATCGCTGCGCGAAGAACTCCATGGGAAGGTGCAAGACATGCCATAGGAATTTGGATGACGATGTAAGCGACATCCGGACTTCCGTGCGCAGCAGGGCATGCTGTTGCAGAAATGTGGCTACGGCTTTTACGATCAGCGTGAGAGCCATAGCAACCAGAAGGGGCTTGATCCAGGATTCCTTTCCTGCGACGAGATAGTCGTCCACGAAGATACGGGAGAATACCGGGATCAACAGGTTCGGCAAGGCCAGCGCCAGAGTGGCCAGAACAACGAATGCGAAAGCGGTACGGCTGTTGGCCAGACGACGCTGCAATGCGCCCAGCACACTCTTCGGCCGGCCATGCTTCTTGAAGTTCGCGGTGCGCTCGCAAGTCAAGACAACGCCGGTAAAGCTCAGGTCAAATTCCTCATCCGTCACCACGCGGGGACCGCACGCCGGATCATTGAGATATACTTTCCCACGGCCGAAACCGTCTACCACTAAGAAGTGATTGAAATTCCAAAAGACGATGAACGGCGGTGGTAGTTGGCGGAGCGCGGCGATCTCCTTCTTATAGCCGGCCGCCTTGAGTCCGAAGTGACGGGCTGCCTTGACCACATTGCTTGCCTTGCTTCCGTCGCGCGATACGCCGCACTCCAGCCGGAGTTGTTCCAGCGGCAGAAAGCATTTATAGTGAGCGAGAATAATGCCCAGCGCCGCCGCGCCGCACTCGACCGCTTCCATCTGCAGAAGCGTAGGCGTTTTGACCCGGCGATGGCGCCTGGGCCTGGATTCGTCTTTCTTTGGAACTGCAACCGCTGCCGCAGACATAGTTTGCTATACCATCCCGAGTTTCTTTTTCAGATACGGAAACACGAGTGTCACCGGGATTTGGCGGCGGGTTACCAGTTGCACCATACAAAGCGTGCCACTGCTGATTCTGACCGCCGGTCCCTTAGATGTCGACCATTGAAATCCGGAATACGTCGCGGGATCCAGGTGCAGCGACGCGCGGATCTCAGTCACAGGGCCGGAACTGGTTAGGGCATCCACCAGAGTCCGGTTTTCAAAATTATGCATGAGCGCTTCAGGCGTGGCGGGATAGTCGGCGACAAACGTAACGCTTCCTTTCAGAAAGCCGTATTCCTCCCTCTTGATATTGAGAGGAGACACTTGCACTTCGAGCCCGGCTTTCGCATCTTTGGAGTAGGCCGCCGGCAGGTAAGCCGCCACCTCAAGCGCATTCTCGTCCGGTTGAATGCTCAGCAGCGGTTGGCCCATACTCACAGCAGTTCCGGCGTACACTTTGGCCTCCAGCACCTCGCCGCCCGAGGGACTTATCACTGCTTCCGCCAAACTGATCTCTTTGCGGAGCCCCGCCAGATCGCGTTCGATACCCGCGATGTTGGCCAGCATCGGAGCGTCGGATTGATCGGGCTGTGCCTTTGCGGCAAACTCCTGGGAGTCGATCTGCTTAAGCTGTACCTGAAGCCCTTCGATTTGTTCCTGAATGGCGGCCACTTCCTGGCGCACCGCAACTACCTGTTGCCGGGTCACCAGTCCTTTGGTCAAGAGCTGCTCCTCGGCTTGAATTCGTTCCGTCGTGACTTTCTCCTTTTCCTGCAATTGCCGGATCTGGAGGTCGATAGATACGCGCTGCCTTCCGAAAGCAGCCAGTTGCAGACTTGCGAGGTTGTTTTGGATTTGAAGATTTTGCGTCCTGCGTTGCTGGGCCTCTTCCAGAGCCGCTCGCAAGGCGCGCAGCTTTTCGGCCAGAACCGGCTGCGCGATCGTGGCGATCACTTGATTCGGCTTGATTCGGTCGCCCGCCTTCGCGCGCATCTCGAGGATCACGCCGTTACTTTGCGAGATGACATTGAAGACGCCGCCACGGCGAATAATGAGACCCTGCCCCACGGCGATCGAAGGAATGGAACCGGTGAAACCCCAGACGCCGGTCACCGCCAACACCGCGAATATGGCCGCCAGGGCCAACCACGTCCGGAAGCTGCTCACTCGCAAAAGCTGATCAAGCTCTTCAGGCGATGAAAGCCGTTCGATCGCGACCTGACGAAATATCTTTGTATTCATCCCTTCCTCCCCTAAGCGGCTTAAGGCTTTTGAACACCAACTGATCCGAGTTCCATAAACGCCTCGCGCTGAATCACCGGAATCTGCTGGTTTGCGGGAACGAGCGTCCCGAGCGCAAATCGGTATTGGGTCAAGGCGAGTGCGTAGGTCAGCCGCGCCTGCACTTGCTCGCCAAGCGCCGCATCCAGCAAGTCCTCGTCCTGCAAAATCTCAACCAATGACCCCAGGCCAACGCGATACTTTTCCCAGGCTCCTGTGAGCGCCTCTTGGGACAATGCTACCGACAGGCGCGCTTTGTCCACCCGAAGAATGCCGCTGCGAACACTGTCCACGGCCACTGTAATCGAGCGGCTGATCGCTCGCGCTGCTTCCTGAACCGCAATATCGGATTGACGGATAGCCGCCTCGGTCTGCAGCAACGCTCCATGCGCGGCCTGGTTGCCCAATGGATAGCTATAAGTCAATGCCGCCGCGACGTTCGGACCTCGAATGCCCGCGACCGGAGAGGCGAGAAAGTCACTTAGTCCGCGGCCCCCGCGAAGGTCCTGATATCCCCCGCCAAAACTGGCGTTCAACGATGGAAGAAGACCGTTCTTAGCGGCAGGGAGCAACGTCGAGGCTTCTTCTTTGCGGCTCAACGCCGCAAGATAGTCCGCGCGTTGTGTGAGCGCCCGGCTCAGATATTCTTGCAGCGAATTTTGGGAATACGACAGCACTGCCGTTGACGCCGGGACAGCGGGAAAATCATCCGCAGGCTCACCTAAGGGATGAATGATTTCCTCCGCGGAAAGCCCGATGTCTTGCGAGAGAAGTTGCCGCGCCACGACCAGTGAGTTCTCCGCGGTAATGCGCGTCGACGTCCGCTGCGCGAGATTCGCCTCCACCTGATTGATGTCGCTGCGGGGAACGTGTCCGGCGTCGATCAACGCCTGCGTGTTATCTACGTAGCGCTTCCCTCTAGCTTCGGCTAATACGGCCACCTGAAGGTTGCGGTGGGCTGCTACCAGGCCCCAATAGTCCTGCGCAACCGTGCTCGCCAGGTTCCCGAGCAAAAACTCCAGATCGTATTGAGCGGCCCTGACTTCCATGGCCGCCGCCCGTTCTCTTGCTGCCACAACGTTAGAACCTCGTCCACGGAGCAAGGGGATGTTCACCGTCAGGCCGATGATGGAATTGTTGAGGCCGTTAGGATAGAGGCTTATGTTAGTGGTACGATCGACTTGAAAAGATGGACTGACTGAAATTCCACTACGATACAACTTCGTGCCGGTCACCGAATAATCGAGGTCGTTGTACGGCAGTTTCGCCAAGCCATAATCGGCCGTTCCTCCAACGGCCCCGAGCGCCGCCAACGGTATCGCCACATTCGTCAAGTTCTGAGTAACGCCACTTTGTAGTACCGGATCGAAGATACTGGATGCAACTGCTTTTGCGCCTCGCGAGATTTCAATCTGCGCCTGCTGCGATACCAATTGAGGATGATGGCTGAGGGCGGTACGGACGGCTTCCAACAGCTCTAGCTTGGGGATCTCGCCGGACACCAGCGGACCAGTTATACCGCAACACAACAGCCCCAGCATGAAACGGCATACTGAGATACCGCCATGAGTCACGCTTTCGAAGCAGCCTTTATTTTGCAGAGACACTCTTCCTCCACTCCTGCAAGCACAAAATACACACAAGGCACACTCCTGGTAATCACACACCCGGCACCGTCCAAAGCGAGCGGAAATGCTTCTACGGATTCCAGGTCACGCCGGACCCGGAGCCATCCCCGCCACCGGATATACCTTCCAAGTCGCCATCAGACAACTCTTCCGTGTCTGTGGGGTTAACAGACGATAACTCTTCACTGCTGCCGTTCGCAGCCGACGTACCGTTCGGATCGTTCTTGTCTTTCATTGATGAACCTGCTTTCTATATGGGTCGGAGACGATCTCCATGAAACTTAATAAGTGCCAGGCATCCTCACGCTTCGCGTTAGACGGAGTCTGGCATGCATCCTTCAAGTCGCGGAATTCCGCGTCAGACAGCTTAGTGCGCGCGCATGCCAGCATGGCGCCGTAAGTCCGGTCAGGATAATAGAGATCCTGAGCAATGCCAATGGCCTTTTCCATAACGCTGTGGCTCAGCTCTCCTTTTTCGCAAGAGCGTTCCAGCGCAATCCGCATGTTTGCCAGGGGCTCCGAAGTCGGCGTAAGAGTCACAGGGTCGTAGGTCATGGCCACTTCGTCGTCGGCGTCAATTTCGCCGGCGAAGAACATTCGGTAAATGTTGCCAATGCCAACCATTCCGTAGATGGTCAACTCGGTTGCCCGTAGCGCGCCCATGCTGGACGATCCGAGGAACCGCTTGCCGCGGTCCATCGAGCGCAGAATCTCTTTCGGAGATACGGCGAAAGACTGAAAGAACTCTCCGTCGACTATGCCAATGGTCTTAACGTTCGGGAACCTTTGGCTGACCTGGTCAACATCGCCGCGCCTGATGGGGGGCAGCATCGAGACGTCGAATGGGATGGATCCCAGCTCGTGATAAGAAAGGCTGGGCCCCATGAACACCACGCGGGTTATCGCTTCATTGCACTCGGGCAGCAAATTCCCTCCAATGCGCCTTGGCGCGCTCGCCAACTTTGCCATGGTCCACAATCCAGGACTCAAGTCCCGGCGCTATAATGCGTACCACCTTGGCCGGGATTTCGGGCACGGAGAGATCGACCATCACACAATGTTCGATTCCTTCGGCTCGCAATCCGCTCAGCATGATCCGGATGTCATCCAGGATATCTGTCGTTGACTGTCCTCTAATGGAGGACAACGCTATCCTATGAGAGTTCGAATACCAATAATCTTTATTCACCTCGCCGCTGCGGTTGGCATGCTGCATATGCTGGCCAACCTGTTCACCGACCGCTGTAAGATCTTCCCGAAGAGCTTGTATATCCACAGCCCGCGACTGCGCCACCTCGGTAAGAGCGCGAACTACAGCTACGGTTGGATTCGGATCTGTACCAAGCCCATGGTGAGCCTGGGAAAACTTGTTCGTAATGTCTTCATGCACCAGACAGACGATAGTGGCAGCTCCGCATTCCGACCCAGCGTACTGAAGAAGCGGCTCTAGTCCGGCGGCCCGAAAACATTGGACCAGGTGAGCAGGTCTTTCCGGCAGGCTGTCAAGATCAATGGCTGGGTAGAGCAACCTACGCTCTCGCGCAAGTTGTTCCGCGCGGGTTTGACCGAGCCAAGGTAAGTGATTCCCCACCACCAAAATCTGCCTGGCAATCACATCCATAATGGAGTGGGCATCGCGTTCTATGACTTCCGCCAAAGCATGGCACGCGGCTTCTTCGATCGAATTCCCGGAAGCGAGGCCATTGGTGGAGGTAACGGCGTGACAGGATTGCCACGGATAAGCCAGACCGTAGAAGCATGCGAGGCCATGTGGCACGAGTGTCGCGCGGCCCGACAGCAAGTCGATCCCCTTAAGCCAGGCAACCGGGGTATCGTCGGTATAATTGGGATGTAGCGGCGTGTTGATGCTACGAGGGTCAATGACTGCGGCTTGGCGCGATAGCTCGCGATAGGACGCCACTTCGTCCGGCAATCTGTCGCGGCTTGCCGCGAAGCGCTCGACTGCTTCCATGACGGCTCCTGTTTTCGCGTCCATCATCGTAAAACCCTTGCCGTTATAGACCGAGATCAAATCGCGCGAGCGCGGTACGATCGCACTGTAGACAGGGATTCCAACACGATCGAGCCCGGTAATATTGGCAATGCGCGTAATACCGACCCGATTGAAGAACGGCCGAATTCTTTCAAAGGTGGCGCCTGGTTCTATAATTCGATGAAGACCGCCGCCGGCAGCCTTGGGCGCCGAACGCGCGAATGGCCAGCCCTGCGGTTGAACGTTCCAACCGGAGCGCGCTTCTTTCGGCGAATGATCAATGAGGGCTGCCATGGTTACGCTCCGTTTACGGGATCGGAATCGTCTTCACAACTGCTGTTCTACGTAGAAGCTCTTCCACTATGCTCTGCAGTTCTTTGTTAGTCCGGTTGCCCATAATTACCAATGTTTTTCCGCCTTACAACAAGTTGTTCCTACTGTAAGTGTGGGTAAGCGCGCCCGTGCAGAGCGCGCCTTTCCCGCTGTTGTTTGACGAACGCTCCCATGACCGCGCTTTGCGTTTACGGGATTGGGATCGTCTTTACGGGGCCTTCGTTGTCGACGAACCGGAAGGTCATGCCATCCGGGAGGGGCCTGGGTACGACCTCGCCGAAAGCCGCCACTGAATCACTGAGTGCCAGCTTGCGAAAGTCCTTATCGACTGCGGTCCTGCGCAGAAGCTCTTCAACTGTGGTCTGAAGTTCTTCATTGGTCCATTTGCTCATTCTGATTATCTTCCTTTCTGCCTTAACGGCAAGTTATTGTCGTCTATCAAATGTTTACCGATTCGCTCACTTGGTATTAGCTGCTGACCCCGACCGAAATGCAACCGAGGGTGCCGCTGACCGAAACAGACACGCCGCCGGCCACTGCCTCGAGTTCCGCTTCGGAGATCTCTTCGGTGTAATAAGTGGGGGTCGGCAGGGGGATTGTTTTCAGTGGGCCGCTGTTGTCGACAAACTTAAGAATCAATCCGGCCGGCAGCGGTTTCGGGTTGATGCGCGCAAGGGCCGCCGCACCATCCGATAAAGCCAACTTCTTGTAGTCTGCATCCACTGAGGCGCGCCGCAACGCTTCTTCAACAGCGCGCGACAACTCCTCGCTACTCCACTCTGTATTCACAACTTCTGGCATTTAGTGTTCTCCTTTCTCTCTACTGTTATTCGCAGTATCCCTGACGAATAAGCTCTCCATGGCTGTTGCGCGTACCCGGTTTAGCCGGTCCTCACAGGGCGAAGACGCCGGCTGCGGATGGCAAGAGCCAAATACCTGTTGTCTTCCTGGTGCATTACACGCCGCTTGACAAAATCGCGCAGAATCGCTTCGACCATCGCATCGGAGATCCGCGCTCCAAACTTTTCATGAACCATCTTGCAGATCGCCGACAGGGAACGATTCTGGTCACAGAAGAGATAGATGGATGCGCCCGGCTCCTGAATGATCGTCTGGCGGCGGCTCTGTGACCCTATCTGCCGTTCTTCATTGCCTAAACGCCTGTTGTCGTTGAGAATGAGATAGCCCGGCCCCTTGTTATAAAAGAAGAATGTATCTTTCCAGTTCTTCTTCCATTCCTCATACGCCGATATGACCGGGGCCATGTAGTCTGCCGATGGCGTCTTGCCTCCACGTTGCTGAAAGTAGTAAGCAATCCGATCCATAGTGACACGCTCCCTCGGAAACAAATACGAGTAAGCGGAAGTGGCTTCCAGGTCCAGTCCAAAGCGTTTCTGGTCAAAATGGAAGGGGCTGAATCGCTCGAAAACCACCGGCCCGACCAAGATGGGCGGTTCGAGGTGCTCTATGGTGCGAAACAATTCCGGATATCCTTCATAGTCCTGCGGCAGCTCGCCCGGAAAGCCGAACAGAATGTTGTACGCCGCGTTAATCTGGATCTCGCTGCACCATTTCACGAACTGGATGTTCTGTATGGCGGTGATACCTTTCTGCATCTCAGCCAGCAGCCTGGTGCTGAAGCTCTCGATGCCGGGCTGAATAGCCCGAACGCCGCCATCCGCCAACAGTTGTATCTGCGCCCGAGTCAGGTTCGCTTTAACTTCATAAAACATGTTGACGTCAATGTCGGCTGCGGCGAGCTGTGGCAGTAGCTCGTGAAAATACTCCAGCGGCAATATATTATCGGTCGCGAACAAGTTCAAACACTTAGTTGACGCCGTGATTTCGATAATCTCCTCGAACACTCTACGCGCGTCTTTCTTGCGATACGACATGCCTGTCGCATTGAGGCCACAGAACGTACAGTGGTGCTTCGCGCCCCACCAGCAGCCCCGCGAAGACTCGAAAAACAGCGTTACCGACACGCGATTGCGGAATGCCGATTTCTCGACAGCCTCGACATAGTCTGAATAGTCGGGAACTGGTGCCTGATTCAGATCTACAAACGGGGGATGATCTTCATCACCTCTAACAATTGTCGATCCGATCCGGCTCGATACGCCGGCGATCTTTTGGTGGTTCGAAGCGGCCAACGATCGCAACAATTGCGGAAAGACTACTTCGCCCTCTCCGTGGACCACATGATCCACCCAGGGAAACGCTTTCAGGAATTCTATACCCATTTCGCCATCGACATTGGCGCCGCCGAAAATGATCGCGGTGTCAGGATAGAGTTCCTTTATCCGCTTTGCCAACAGCGCGGAGGACAAAGATTGGGCAAATGTGGTTGTGAACCCGACCGCGCCGTAGCGGCTCCAATCGATCGTGCGGATACAGTCGTCGACAAAGGTGGGGACAAGTTCGGTTGCGATTCGCGTAAGGAGTTCTTCCGATCGATCGACGCACTTTAACACGCCCTCCCGAAGCGCCTGCGCGTCTGGGCTGGATTTCAGACTTTCCCAGCTATTCGCAATCTCTCTGCTTCCCCGTTCTCCGAACAAATATTGGGAAAAGAACCATTCCGGATAAAAAGACTGGTCGGAAAGTGCTTCGTAAGGTTCCAGTCCGATCAACTCCGCAAATCGAATGGTCAGAAGATGGACTTCCGCCGAAAACCCGGCGCTTTGCGCGCAACGCTTCAGGATGGGGATGGCGAGCGCCGGTTTTCGTATTGAACCCCATGGCATACTTACCAACGCTACCCGGCTAAACGTGCGGCCAACGGTAAGGTCAGTGTGGTGGGAAACCGCGGAACCTGAGATGGAAGTCGCCGGTATAATATTGAAGTACTGTTGTGTGGCTAAGGCCATGTCGATCACCGCCGTGAAGATGAATCGGAAAACTTCCTCATCGGACTCGTCCGTTCACGACTGAGTGTCATGGTTGCAGATAAGCGCGTCGCTGGGCCGCAAGCGCGCAAAATGATTACAATCCTGACCACTACGCGCCCGGCGCGTGGAAACATTGGCGCAAGCGCGTTGTAAAGCGTCAGTCGTTCCAGTGCCTGCTGGATAGTCTGCTTACCGGCGTGAAATGTCGGATGGGTAGCGGTTGGCTATGTCAGGTATTTGACTTGTATTCAGAACCAGTCGATTACGTCGACAGTGCCTGCATGATGCGCGAGCGACGCCCGCATATGTTCTGTAAGTTCGGAAAAGAATGTGACCAACTCCGCTGTCTTGCCCACCGCCTCCGAGCATGGCAGAACGACAACCACGATACGGCCGGTAGATCTCGCGGCGGCGCAATCAACCGCATAAATCAGGTCGGAGATCTTCTTCCGCGCCATTTCGTACGAAGGTGTGATGTGCGGCTTGGTGGCGTAGTCATGAAAATGATCCCAGTCCTCGAAGCGCACGAAGACGAGGCACAGAAGCCCTTGCTGGATCAGCGAAAGGTCACCAGGATCGAGAAGTCTTGCGAAGAACTGATCCCACTCGATGGTCTCGACTTCGGCATGCAAGCGTTTCTCGACGCCGAGCGCCAACAGAGCCGCTTCCGGCCGCTCTTGCAAGCCTGTTGTAGTAATCACCACATGGTGAAACTGGTTTGGAAGCCTTGATAGGCTTCTGGATGCTATCAATTCCACGAGTAACTCCAAGCTGCCGATGCTTAGAGTGTGCCGCTACCGGGGCGTTTCGTCCAGAGAGTTATACAAACCGGCCATAAAGCTGACCATGGCCTCTTATGGATTACCTGTGGTCTGCGTTATTCCGCGTCAGAATCGGAACCGCGCATTTCCGGCGGTCGCGAGGATCCCGGCCCCGTTAAGGCCTGGGCTGGCGGCGCTCCCTGCTGCTGCGGCGGCGGAACGAGCCTGGCGGCAACGGCTGTTACGCGCCCGACGACCTCTACCTCGTTTGGAAAAGTAAACTCCCGAGTCGTAGCTCCGGAAAGCGGATGCGGGACCGCGATGATTTTGCCTTTCCGGAATTCACACCATGAGCACACGTATGCTTCCCGAAGCTCGAGAAAATAGATGGGACGGTCATATTCGCTACGGTGAACCGTGGGGGGGCCGGGGCGGTACCGTTCATCGATCTGCACGAGAGACCCCGGACGAAGAAGAGGATACATCGTGTAATCGCTGAGCCCGATAAAGCCCCAGCGGCACCGGCGCAGATCCAAGTGCTGTAGCAATCCCACAGGTACTTCGCCCCACCGGGAATCCGATCTTACGTTCCGCCTCCCCCGGGTTGAAATCGACGATGTGGGTAGACGCATGGTTCAGTGACAAATGCTGCCGGACGGCCTCGGACGTATCCACGTAGAAAGAGAGAAGCGCGGCAATACCACAACCGTAGATTGCGCCGAGGCTATGCAGCTTGTAAATACTGGGCGTCGATTCTCCGTTCTCGATTTGAATCAGCCTGGCGTGGGAAATCGTAAAGTCTTCGTTACCCTTTTCGATGGCGACCTTACGGCTCATTTCCTCAACGTTACGAGTCGTTAGCCCCAATCGGGTACGAGCGTTTCTCAACCTCTCCCCCGGCGACATAGCTCGCACAGATCCTTCCATACGTTCACCAGTTGTCAGCGCGCTCGCGCCGTTCGGGAGGTTCGGATTGTAACCTCCACTCCATTAGAACCGGACGTTAGCCACATATTCATCGACCCTTCCGCGGTATCGCCGCCTGGCGGCGCACAAAGCATTGAAAAAATATTACAGTACCTCTCCGTGGGCCTCTTAGCGCAGATCCTTCGAACTGGGACCGTGCGCACTTAACTGACCATTTGGGAGCTGACGGATCAACTACGGGGTTGTCACTCTACACTGTCCCTCAGTCGCTTGACAGTTGTGAAGGAGGACCAACAAATGTTACAACCCAACCGTACGATTGCTCGAGACAAAACGTGGGACGGTCCCATTCCGCCGCCATGGCCTTGGCCGTTTATCGGGCACCTCTAGATCTACCTGCTGAACCTGCGGCACTGCCGATTTGCAGAGCCGCCGCCGGGCCGGATGATTCGGCGCTCTTCAGAAGCCGCATGTGAAGAACGGCGAGGCCCAGCTTCATATTGGACATGAATAGACCCGCGCTCAAGTGGTCACAATCGGCGGGTAATAGCATCCGGTACGCCGTGAATTGTTGCCACGAGATAATTAACTGAAGCTGATCCGCGCCAGCCGAGTTAAAATACGCGGACAATTCTTCGACCAAGCCAGACAGTGGCATTAGCAACAGGGCCCGAAACAGCGACCAGTGGCACGACAGGAGAGCCGCCTGTGCGGCGCCGGGGCCGAATCGAAGCGTGAGTCCGTCGTGATAATAGGCGCCCGTATTGTAGTCTCTGGTGGATGCGGTATATACTAACCGCCCAAGAAGAGTCGCGATTCCGGAGAGCGTACGTAGCTCCAGGTCATCCACTGCCTGTTGATTGGAGGTCTCCGCCCCCAGGGAAACAGTGCCGCTGGTCATATCGAATTGGCCCGGACGAGGCCAGGCAAGTGCTCCGCGAGTACGTCGGCACGCATCTCGGAATGCAGCCGCGTCAACCAATCGCAGACATGGAGTATCTGGCGGATGAGGGCGCGCGTCTCGAAGGCTCCGTAACAGCGCACCAGAGCCGCGGCAAAAAGGCAACTGATATAGAAGCCAAACGCGTGCAAGGCGAGGCGGAATTCCACGCCCGGCCGCAAGTCTGAGAGATAGCGGACCGAGCGGCGATGATATCTCAAAATTGCAGATGACTCCCGCTTGATTTCCGAGAGCCAGGAGAGAACCAGGTCGCGTCGCTCGTCGGCGATCAAGCGGAGCAGTGACGGCGAGTTCTCGGCGGCGATAAAGGTCAGATCAGCAGGGTCGAAAATACGTTCCAGGAGACCCGCGTCTGAATCGCGATACGGCTTAGCGTTTCCCAAAGCAGCGTGCAGCATGTGAGCGTCAGAGGCAGACACGTGCCGGAGGACCAGTATGAGCAATACAAGAAGAACCAGACCAAGTCCTCCGATCAGGAAAGGCGAATACATTCAACGCTCCTCTTGACGGTTTGAGCAAGGAGGTGCCGAAAAAGCAGGTCCGTCTCACTGGAGACGGCGTCATAGGTCTCATGGGAACCGGGACGTTCGGTCCCAGCTGGGCTCATGGACCACAACCCATAGCACCAGATGGCCACGCTGATGAAATATTCGACAGGTTGCAGATAGCTCCAAGCCACCTGGTAGCCGAAGCCGAATCGGGCGCGCAACGTCAAGTTGAATACCGCCGTACTAATGAACAGCCCATACCCGAGCGCTATTGCCGCGAGATTGGCCCCGATAGGGATCGCGTAGTAGAGCACCAGGGCCGCGAAAACGATGAACATGAGGGCTTGCACGGTCCGGAGATCGCGCTCCAGGATCAGAAGCATCGCCTTTTTCGGCAGGCCTTCGCTGAGCAAACGAAGGATCGCGATCAGCGTCAGGCTAAAAGTCAATATGTTGGCGATCTTGCGAACACCAGGGTAGCGGACGAAGGCGTTACGGAATACCTCGACGGTAATCGTCAGACCCAGAAAGACGGCAATTGCTTCAGAGACCCAGTAAAAGTCGGGATAAAACCGGGGGGCCCGCAGAATAATGACAAGCGCGACAACTGAAGAGAGCAAAACATATCCGATATAAGCAAAAAATGCCGGATATCGAAGGAGCAACCGAGCCTGAAAAGCCCGGATCAGCACGAACAGCAGAAGGACGATCCCAGCCCAGCCTACGCTCTGCTGAAAAATAAAGCCACGCATAGTGCGCCCTCTCCTTAAAAGAATTTGAGTCAGTATACGAAAATACGAGGCGTTTGCGCAAGCGCACGAGGCATGGCGCACGAGGCATTACTCAATCAGGTCGGGCTAAAGAGGATGGACTGCTCTCTTGTCGTGTTTCGCTCTGTAAATAAGTACCGCCATACGGGCCACCAGCAACATCCCGATCGCCGCCGGCCAGAATGACCCCAGCGCGATCCACGCCGCTGGCGGTCCCGCTGCGGCGCCCGCGCCGAAAGAGTACTCGAACTCGATCGACCTCTGCGCCTCGTCCCGCTGCTGCCGACTCACCACAAGGCCGTCCGAGGGAGCCGCAAGGCAATTCACCAGGTATGCGCTGACTTGCGGCAGATGCCGATTTTCGAAACGCAACTCATGCCCGCTGCGCGCCGTGCGCAGTCTTATTCCGATCGTGCCCAATCCCTCCCGCATGGCTTCGACAGTCGGAAAGTTGCTCTCGATCACCGACAAGGGCGCCCGTACGCCATCCACTCGCAGCTCCACCTCCCGTGCTACCCGGCCCACATAGGCCCGCTCTTCTTCCGGGGAAATCCGTCCGTCGCGATCCTGGTCGATTACCGCCATCAACACCGGCAGCGTGGCAACACCCGGCGTCAAATGGATCTCTACCTCAACGCCGTCCCGCGTCACTCCGATCAGGGTGGCCTGCAGATACTCGTCGAGCCGGTGCGCGGCCGCGCCTCCAGCCAGACTCAGCGCGAGCAGCGCGCTCACTCCCATTCGCCTCATCGTAACCGTACTCAATGCCCCAGTGACTTCTTCCCGTAATCGTTGGTCGGATCCCGGTAAATCGTATGAATGTGCATGGTGGGGTCACCGCCAAGCGGCTGGGGCGCGTACTCGATCACCAATGCCGGTCCTTGAATCCGATAATACGCCGGCATCCCGTTGGTGGTCGGTCCGCTCCACGCGAACCAGGTTCCGGACAGATTCGCCTTGATCTCCGCCATGCGCGCCGCGGCTGCCTGTTCGTTGATAATCCCCGCCCATTCACCCACCAGTTCCAGCAGCATCGCCTGCTGGCTCGCGTTCATCGCGGAACACTTAATGCCCTCTGGCTGGATGGTCTTTCCGTCCTGCCCCGGCCCCAGGACCAGGTCGGCCACCTTGTAATTGAGAATCGCCTGCTTTCGCTGCCCTTCGTCCAGCGCATTAATCAGCGCGAAGGCCTTGTCGTTCTCGGCTCCGAGCGGACGCACGGTCTTGCCGTCCACTGTATACTTCGCGGGCTGTGCCGCCGTGAGGCTGGGCGTGAGAATCCCATCGGGACCGGCCATGGTAATATTCAACGCCAGATGATGGCCGCCGAACTGCAGCATCCAGGGGTCCTTCACGGAAGGCTTGCCTAAGATGGAAATGTAGAACAAATCGCGCCCGAACATCGACCCGCGCCCGCCGCCGGCGACTCTGAGTACCTCGTCGCCCTCCACGATCGCGAGCACTTTCTCATAACCGCGCTTGCTCAGCGTGGCAGCCAGCAGCCCCATCGCCGCGCTCCTCTGCGGTCCGCTCAGATCGCCCATCTTCAGGCCTGCCCGGGGCACCATCGTGGTGGGCAGGTTCGACCACTTCATCCGTTGCGCGGCGTCGTTGAACTCGAACAGCACCTTCGACCGCTGTCCCTCATCCAGCGAGCTCAGGAAGGCGTTTGCGCTGGCCACTATCCGGGAAGCGACGCTCAATGAAGTCTGGGCCGGCGCTAGCCCGCAGCACAGAACGGCGGCGAGGAAGCCGATCTTTCTAGATTCAAGAAGGATTGTTCTTAGCATTGGCGATCTCCTTAACAAAGGGTACAGCAATGCTGTCCCGGCAGGACGGCGGCGAACGGCAGGCGATCCGGACGGTTAAGATAGCAGAGACGACCATGACGCAGCTAAACAATTCCCGCCTTGCCTGGTTCAACGGCCAGTTCATGCCCGAGAATCAGGTGCTCATCCCGTTCCGCGACCGGAGCTGGAGGTATGGCGACGGGGCCTTCGACATGACCCGCACCTTTAACGGCCGCGCCTTCCGGCTCAAGGAACACATTGACCGCTTCTATCGCTCGCTGCGTTATCTGCGTCTGGATCCCGGAATGAGCCCGCAGGAAATGATCGACGTGTCGGAGCAGATCGTGGCGCGCAACGAACATCTGCGCAGCGCGGCCGGCGATTGGTGGATCGGCCAGCGCGTCAGCCGCGGCGTCGATCCGATCGTTGATGAAGTGCCCGAGCACAGCGGTCCGAACGTAGTTGTAGAATGCACGCCGCTGCCGCTGAAGGCGCGCGCGCGTCAGTTCCGCGACGGTCTCGATGTATGGACGCCCGCGCAGCGCCGCATCGCACCGGACATGCTCAGCCCGCGCGCTAAGACGCACAACTACCTGAATATGATCGTCGCGGAGCAGTCGGTGAAAGCGCACGATCCGGAAGGCTGGGCGGTGCTGCTCGACGTCAACGGAAATCTCGCCGAGGGGATGGGCAGCAACATCTTTGTGGTCCGCGGGGGCACGCTCTATACCCCGCACGAATGTTACGTCCTTCCCGGCATCAGCCGCCAGATGACGCTCGATCTCGCGCGCAAGCTCGGCATTCCAGCCATTGAAGGCAACATCGATCTGTTCGACGCGGCCAACGCCGAAGAGATGTTCCTGACTTCCACGAGCCTCTGCATCGCCGCCGTGCGCAGCTTCAACGGCGCCAAGGTGGGCGACGGCCGCGTCCCGGGTCCGATCACCAGGCGCCTGACCGACGCCTACATCGCCGAAGTGGGCTGCGATTTCGTGAAGCAGTATCTGGATCGGCTGAGCTGACGCGTCGCGCCACTCACCAGTCGAGCACCGCACCATCGGGCGCGTAGACGGCCGACTGCAGCTTCTCCTGCTCGAAGGGATGCCGGGCGGCGGCCTGCTCGTTCACCCTGACGCCAAGACCGGGCTGGTCGCACGGCAGCCAGTATCCGTTTTCCGTTTTGAGCGCGCTTTCGACCACCTCCCAGCGCCAGGGTACGTCCGCCAGCATGTCTTCCTGGATCAGGAAATTCGGCGTGGAAAGCGCGAAGTGCAGGGCCGCGGCGTTGGCAATAGGTCCCAGGGGATTGTGAGGCGCGATGCCCACGTAATACGCTTCGGCCATAGCGGAGATTTTTTTGGCTTCCAGGAGGCCGCCGCAATGGCAAAGGTCGGGCTGGATGACGTGGGCCGCCTGCTTCTCCAGTACCTCGCGAAACTCGTGGCGTGTCACCAGGCGCTCGCCCGTCGCGATAGGCACGCGCACGGCCTGGCGCACCTGGGCCAGCGCGTCGATATTCTCCGGCGGCACGGGCTCCTCGCAGAAATAGGGCCCATATTCCGCGATGGCGTTGATGTATTCGATGGCGACGGCAGGATAGGTGCGCCCGTGAAAATCGATCATGATATCGACGCGATCGCCCACGGCTTCCCGCAGGCGGCGCATCACGTCTGCGAATTTCCTGACATAAGGCACGCCCCTGAGCGGCTCGGAGTAAGGCACAAAGACCACCTTCACCGCCGTATAGCCGCGCGCGACCACCTGCAATGCGAGATCGATTACGCGCGCGGCATCGAAACTCTCGTAGACCGAGCTCATCTCGCCGCCGCCCAGGTGCGTGTACATTCTTACCTTGTCGCGCACCGCGCCGCCCAGCAGCTTGTACACCGGCAGGCCCAGGTGCTTGCCCAGAATGTCCCAGCAGGCCTGTTCGATTCCGGAAATTGCGGACAGGCCGATGACCCCTGGACGGAAGAATGGCTGCCGGTAAAGCTTCTGATAGAGGTGTTCGACGCGGGTGGGATCGTCGCCCACGATGAACGGTTTCAGATCCTCGACGGCGGCCGCCACCGCGCGCGTTTTCCACTCGAGAGACGCCTCGCCCCAGCCGTCGAGACCCGGGGTATCGGTCTCGACTTTCACGAATACCCAGTTGCGCATCTGGGCATTCACGACGACAGTTTTGATGTCGGCGATCTTCAAGCGACTTTGCGCAACTTACTGACGCGCCCGACCTCCACCCACTCGACCACGAAGATGTTGCCGGAATGATCGAAACAGGCGCCGTGGGGGCAGACAAACTTGCCGGGGGTGAAATGGTCGCGGGTCTGCTTGCGGAGATCCTTCCACGTATTGGCGGCGCTGTCGTCGCCCAGGTTGGCGATGACCTGATTTTGGCGGTCCATCAGGGTAACTCGCGCGCCCAGGTCCGGAATGACGAATTCACCGTTGCGCTCACTGAAGTAGCAGGGCAGGTTGGTGCCGGCGACAAAGCTAACGTGCTTCCCGTCGAGGGTGAAATACTGCAGGCGGTTATTGCCGCGATCGGCTATCAGCAGCAGCGGCGAAGAGCCACGCAAATCCACAGTGATGCCGTGAGGACAATCCAACTGGCCGGCCTCTTTGCCTTTGCCGCCGAAGGTACGAATGAATTCGCCCTTGCTGTTGTACTGATTGACATAGCTGGAGCCGTAGCCGTCGCCGACGTAGATATCGCCATTGGGCGCGATCGTCAGGTTGGTGGGACTGTATTTGGTTGCCGGCTTGCCATCCTTATCGAGCTTGTAGAATTCGGATTCCTTGGGATAACCGAGGGTGAAGACCTCTTCGCCCTGCAGAGTGGTTTTGACCACAATGGCGCGCTTGGTATCGCACAGGTAGAGGAACTCCTGGTTGCCTTCTTTGTGGATATATAGACCGTGCGCGCCGCCCTTGAACTCTTTGCCCCAGGACTTGACGAACTGACCCTCAGCGTCGAATACCACCATCGAGTCGTGGCTTTCGCTGGCATCGTTGACTGTGTGATGGACATAGATGTGCCCTTGAGAGTCTTCACAAACCCCGTGCGTATTGCCGTACTTGATATTGGAGGGCAACGCCCCCCAATCGTGAGTGACTTCGTATTGGTGATCCCCTTCGCCGAGGACGGGTTTGGCGCTCCCGGATTTGTTGTCCGCTTTCAGGATTATGGGGCCCAAAGCGGTCAGCCCGGCCACTCTGCGAAAAAGGTCACGACGAGATGTTTCAGCCATAGTTTTGCGTTACCAGTGCATCCGCTATTGTACCGCCGTATAATAGAAGTTATGGCAAGAGGTTGGGAAAGTAAATCGGTCGAATCGCAAATGGAATCGGCCGAAGCCCACGTCCGTCCTTCTTCCGATGCGCATTTGGATGCGGCAGAGCTTGATATGCTTCGCAAGAAGGGAACCCTGATGCTTTCGCGTACCAGAGTCCTTCGGGAGCTGGAAGCGAGCCATAATCCGCGATACCGCAGCCAACTGGAAAAGGCTCTGGTGGATCTGAACGCCCAGTTATCGCGTCTGGAGCCGGGGACCGCGCGCACGGCGACTGCTTAGCGGCCGCTGCGCATGTCGAAACAGGCCTTCGCGCTGTGCGTTCTGCTGTTGCTGACCGCAGCACTCGCGCACGGTTACGCAGTCCTCACCCATGAGGCGGTGATCGATGCCTCCTGGAACGATATCCGGCCAATCTTGCTGAAGCGGTTCCCGCAAAGCACGCCCGATGAGCTGGAACACGCGCACGCCTATGCCTATGGCGGCTGCATTGTGCAGGACATGGGGTATTATCCGCTCGGCAGCCACTACTTCAGCGATCTGGCCCACTATGTACGGAGCGGCGATTTTGTCCAGGCTCTGTTGCGCGATGCCCAGGATGTGAATGAGCTGGCATTTGGCCTGGGCGCGCTCGCCCACTACTCGGCGGACAATTCCGGGCATCCGCTCGCGGTAAATAGGGCTGTAGCCATCGAATACCCGAAACTGCGCGCCCGATACGGCAACCAGGTCACCTACGAAGACGATAGGGAAGCGCACCTGAAGACGGAGTTCGGTTTCGATGTAATCGAAGTGGCCCAAGGCAACTATGCGGCCAAGAGTTATCACGATTTCATTGGGTTCCAGGTGTCCAAGGATTTGCTGGCGCGGGCCTTCCGCGACACCTACGGGCTGGAGCTGAAGGATCAGTTCGTGAGTCTCGACCTGGCTCTGGGCACCTACCGGCGCGTGGTCAGCACGCTGCTTCCGGAGGCTGCCAAGGTGGCCTGGTCGATGAATCAAAAACAGATCGTGAGCGCGCACCCGGGCATGACCAAACGGAAGTTTCTGTATAACATCCGGCGCTCGGCTTACGAGAAAGAGTGGGGCAAGGACTATCGGCGTCCGGGAATCTTCGCGCGGTTCCTGGCCTTCCTGTTCCGCATCGTACCCAAGGTTGGGCCGTTCCAGAGCCTGGCGATCAAAACGCCCACGGCGCAGACGCAGGCGTTATTCATGGAGAGCTTTAACAAAACCCTGGACCTGTACCGGACCCTGTTGCGGCAAGAGGCTGCGGGACATTTGCAGTTGGCCAATACGGACTTCGATACGGGACGCCCCACAGCTCCAGGAGAGTACCGGTTGGCCGATCAGACCTATGCGAAGCTATTACGCGAGGTGGCCAGCCAGAACTTCGCCGGCGTGAGCCCGGAGCTGCGCGCCAGCCTGCTCGAGTTCTATCGGAATGCGAAACCGTTGGCGGGTAGCGCCGGTAAGGGCAGCAAGGCGGACCAAAAGGACTGGGCCGACACACTGGCCGCGCTCGAGAAACTGCGCGGGGCGAATGGCGCAAGCCCTCAAAACGACAAAGTGCCGGTGCGCGGCTCTTCTTCGGCATTGGGGAGATAAAGCGTCCTGCAATGCTCGCAGCGGTAAATTTCGGCCTCGGTCCCAAACTTCTGCTTCACTTCATCACTCGAGAAATACCAGCGCTTGAGATGACCGGCGCATAGTTTTCCTTTTTCGTTTTTCTCATTGCAGGCACGCATGCGGGGAACGCGCCGTTTCACCTTGGTGCCGTCTGCCAGGGTGGCGACCAGCTCGGACACCGGTACCGGCTTATCGGAAACGGCATATTTCGGATTCGCCATAGAGAAGCAAGAGTATCACAGGCCGGCGGCCTTGACTCAGGCGACGGTGTAGCGCTCGGCGGCGAGCAAACGCTGCGCGATCTGGCGGCGGAGCGCTATGGCGTCCACCGGCTCGTACTTCGAGAAGCGGCGCAGCACGACAAGATTAGTGCGCAGGGTGTCGCCATCGGAGCAGGCGGCCACTACGTTGCGCGCGGTGACGTCAATGTGGGCCATGGCATCGCGCACCAGCACGGCGGTCATGTCGGCGGCATTAGCGCCTTTGCCCGATTCCGCCAGTTTTTGCGTGCGCAGCAGCGCGGATTCCATGGCGAAGATATCCATGATCACGTCGGTAATGGCCGCCAGCACTTCCTGCTGCTTTTCAAGCTCCATCATGAATTTCTGATAAGCCACACCCATCAGCAGCAGAGCGATTTTTTTAGCGTTGATGAGAATCCTGGTCTCTTCGGCGAAGGGACCCGACAGTTCCTCGTCGGAGCCGCGCGGTCCGCCCAGGACTTCCTGGAGCACTTCGGTGGCAGCTTGTACCAGTCCCAACTGGCCGCGAGCGGCGCGCTTCAGCAACATGCCGGTGGTGAGCAGACGGTTGATTTCGTTGGTGCCTTCGAAGATGCGGTTGATGCGGGAATCGCGATAGGCGCGTTCGACGGCGTAATCTTGATGGTAGCCGTAGCCGCCATGGATCTGCACGCCCTCATCGACTACGTAGCTGAGGACTTCCGAGGCGTAGACCTTGATGATGGAGCACTCCGCGGCGAACTCCTCGATGGCCTTCAGCATGGTTTGCGGCGCATTGGGCTGCTCCCACGAGAAGCCTTCCAGTTGCGCCTCGATAAGGCCGACCACGCGGTAAGTCATGGACTCAGCGGCGTACGTGCGTATGGCCATTTCGGCGAGCTTGTGCTGGATCATGCCGAATTCGGCGATGGACTGTCCGAAGGCCTTGCGCTCCTTGGCGTACTTCAGGCAGACGGCCAGCACGTTTTTCGAGCCGCCCACCGTGCCGGGACCCAGCTTGAGGCGGCCGATGTTGAGGATGTTGAAAGCGATGATGTGGCCGCGGCCGATTTCGCCGAGTACGTTCTCGACGGGCACAGGCACGTTGTCGAAGTAGACGGCGACGGTGGAGCTGCCCTTAATACCCATCTTCTTTTCTTCGGCGCCGGTCGAAACGCCGGGGAACTTTTTCTCGACCAGGAAAGCAGTGAACTTCTCGCCGCCGACTTTGGCGAAGACGGTGAACAGGTCGGCCGAGCCACCATTGGTGATCCACATCTTCTGCCCGTTGAGGATGTAGTGTTTGCCATCGGGGCTAAGGTCGGCGCGAGTGCGGGCGGCCAGCGCGTCGGAACCGGCGTGCGGCTCGGTGAGGGCGTAGGCGCCCAGCAATTCCATGGCGGCGAGTTTGGGTAAGTAATGCTTCTTCTGCTCCGGAGTGCCGAAGTAGAGAATCGGCAGGGAGCCTATGCCGACATGGGCGCCGTACCAGCCGGCGAACGAACCGTCCCCGGACATGTGCTCGACAGCTACCATGGCCGAGACCAGATCGAGCTCCATGCCGCCGTAAATTTCGGGGATGGTGATACCGGTAAGACCGAGCTCGGCGGCCTTGCGCAGGCAGGCCAACGCCACGCCGGGCTCGTGATGCTGGATGGCTTCCACGTTGGGCCCGACTTCCTTGGCCCAGAACTCATCCACGGTGCGGCCGATGGCAAGATGTTCAGGAGTCAGATCCTCGGGAGTAAAAATTTCATTGGGGGTGCGCTCTTCGATGAGGAAAGCGCCGCCTTGGGTCTTGGGTAGCGTTAGTGTCGCGGTTGCCATTCAAATTCTCCTATTGCACGGTTTCCATTCTCTCCAAGATACCAGCGGCGCCCTGGCCGCCGCCTACGCACATGGTGACCAGGCCATATTTCGCTTTGCGGCGGTCCATCTCGCGCAGGATAGTGGCAGTGAGCTTGGCGCCGGTGCATCCGAGCGGATGGCCCAGGGCGATCGCGCCTCCGTTGACGTTGACGATTTCCGGATCGATGCCGGCTTCTTGTATGACGGCCAGGGCTTGCACGCCGAAGGCTTCATTCAACTCGACGATGCCGATATCACTGAGACTCAGGCCGGCCATCTTGAGGGCTTTGGGAATGGCCACCACGGGGCCGATGCCCATGACTTCCGGGGGGACGCCACCGGTCGCGAAACTGACAAAGCGAGCCATCGGTTTCAGACCGAGCTCGCGGGCCCGCCGCTCGGACATGACCAGTGCGGCCGCGGCGCCATCGCTGGTCTGGGAAGAGTTGCCGGCGGTGACGGTGCCTTCGGCATGAAAGACCGGCCTGAGTTTGGCGAGCGCCTCGAGGGTGGTATCGGCGCGGGGGCCCTCATCTTTGGCGAATACCGTCTGGGACGTCTTGGGGTGCTTGCCATTGGGGCTGATCCACTCGAATTCAAACGGCACGATCTCATCGTCGAACTTGCCTTCGGCCTGGGCGCGTAGCGCGTTTTGATGGCTGCGGAGAGAGAAGGCGTCGGCAGCCTCGCGGGAGATGTTGTATTTGCGCTGCACGCGCTCGGCGGTGAGGCCCATGTTCATGTAGATTTCGGGCCGGTGATCGACCAGCCAGGGGCTGGGAGCGGCTTTGTGGCCACCGCGCGGAATCAGGCTCATGGATTCGGCGCCCCCGGCGATGATGATATCCGCGCCGCCCGAACGTATCCGATCGGCCGCCATGGCGATGGCCTGCAGACCGGAGCTGCAAAAACGGTTGATGGTGACGCCGGTGACACTGTCCGGAAGGCCCGCGCGCAGGGCGATGCAGCGAGCCATGTTATTGCCGGACTCGGCTTCGGGCATGGCGCAGCCGATGACGAGATCTTCAACTTCGTCCTTAGAGACTTGCGGATACTTGGCTAAAAGGCGGGTGACCACGGCGCCGGCCAGGTCGTCGGGCCGGGAGGTGCGCAGCGTGCCGCGCGGAGCTTTGCCGACGGCGGTGCGGAGACAGTCGATGATTACGGCTTCTTGCATATGTTTCCTTCGGAAGGGGTTATGGCGAATCCTTCAGTTTCGCAACGGTTTTCCCGTTTTCAGCATGTGCTGCATGCGCTGCTGTGTTTGGGGCCGGCCGCACAGGCTCAGGAACGCCTCTCTTTCCAGATCGAGCAGGTATTGTTCGGAGACGGTGGGGTGACCTGACAGCGGGCCCCCGCACAATACGTATGCCAGCTTCTCTCCTACTACGGTATCGTACTCGGTGATGTAGTTGCCTTCGCGGGCGAGATAGATGCCGGTTTTCAGGAGCGAATAATCTTCGATGCCGCCCACCTCGATATCGATTCGCGGAACGCCGGGTACGTAGTCCGGCGCGATGGAAAGCGCCAGGGCTTTGGCGTCATCGATAAGCCGCTCGGGGTTCATCGAGATCTGATCCTGGGGGCGCAGCAGGCCGAGGTTGCGGGCCTCGGCGGCGCTGGTGGCGACCTTGGCGAAGGCGATCAGTTCGAAGGCTTTCTGGGCACTGCCAAAGCGCAGCAGAGCTTCCTTGCAGCCGCCCGCGCCGGGGATCACGCCGACACCTACTTCGACCAGTCCCATGTAGGTTTCGGCGGAGGCCTGTACGCGCGCGGAGTGCAGGGCGATTTCGCAGCCGCCACCGAGCGTCAGGCCGAAGGGGGCAGCCACCACCGGCTTGGGCGCGTACTTGATCAGCATGGTGGCCTGCTGGAAGCGGTTGATGGCGGATTCGAGCTCTTCCCACTCCTCTTCCTGGGCGGCCAGCAGCACCAGCATCAGGTTAGCGCCCACGCTGAAGTTTTCGCCCTGGTTGGCGATGATCATGGCCTCATGATTCTTGGCGGTTTGCTCGATACCGGTGCGGATCATGGAGATCTGGTCGTCGCCGAGCGAGTTCATTTTGCTGTGGAACTCGACGCACAGGACGCCATCACCCAGGTCGATCAGCGAGGCTCCGCCGTTCTTCTTGAGAACTCCGCGGGCGCGCTTCACGTCTTTCAGGGCGGTGATGCCGGGGCGGTCTTCGAGCGGCTTGTAGGTATTGGCAACCAGGTCAAAGTACGCGGTGTGGGGCTGGCGGCCGCGGTCGGCGGCCTGATAGAAGGTTTGGGCGCCGGTCGAAAGCAGCTTCTCGACATTTTCGGGAATCTGGCGCTGCTCGCCGCGCATGCGTGCGACGGTAGCTTCGACTCCCAGCGCATCCCAGAGCTCGAAGGGGCCTAGCGAGTTGGCATAGCCCCAACGCATGGCGCGATCGATTTCGACGATGCGATCGGAAATCTCGGGCACCATGGCGGCGGAATAAAGCACCAGGTCGCTGAAGAGTTTCCAGAGGAACTTGCCGGCCCGATCGGGCAATGCTATGAGGGTGCGCAGACGCAGTGGCAGGTCTTCGATGTTGCGGACGCCTTCGATGGAAGCGAAGCGCGCCTTTTTGGATGGATGGTATTCGAGGGTCTTCAGATCGAGCGCGTGAATTTCTTTGTGGTCGCCCTTGCCTGTGCGTTTGTAGAAGCCCTGGCCGCGCTTTTCACCGAGCCATCCGCGTTCGATCATCTGGGCAAAAAACGGCGGTAGAACGAAACGCTCGCGCCAGGGATCGTTGGGGACCAGTTCGTAGAGATTCCTGGTGACGTGGGCCCAGACATCCAGGCCGACGATATCGAGCAGCCGATAGCTGGCGCTCTTGGGCAGGCCGATCAACTGGCCGGTGAGGGCGTCCACTTCTTCGATCGTGAAATCGTCTTCGACGGTCAGTTTTTGGATGGTTGCGCCGAGGAAACTACCGATACGATTAGCGATGAAGTTGGGTGTGTCTTTGCAGGGAACAATGCCCTTTCCGAGATGGCGGTCGGAGAAATGGGCGATGAAGTCCCAGACTTCGGGCAGGGTGTCGGGGCCGGGGATCATTTCGAGCAGATGCAGATAGCGCGGCGGGTTGAAGAAATGCGCTCCCAGAAAATGCTGGCGAAACTCGGTGGGGAATCCTTCCGCGATACTTGCGAGGGGGATGCCGCTGGTGTTGGTCGAAAAGATGGAGCCCGCTTTGCGCACCTTCATTACTCTTTCGATCAGGCCGCGCTTGATTTCGAGGTTCTCGGTGACGGCTTCGACGACCCAGTCGCAATCTTTGATCTGGCCCAGGTGGTCGTCGAAGTTACCTGGAGTGACCAGCGCTTTGGTTTCGGGCGCGAAAAACGCGGCGGGCTTTTGTTTCAGGATGGCGTCTAGTCCGCCGAGGGCCGCGGCATTGCGGTTGGGCTGATTGGGGAGGACGATATCGAGCAATAGGGCGGGGATGCCCGCGTTGGCAAAATGGGCGGCGATACGCGAGCCCATGGTGCCGGCTCCCAACACAGCTACACGGCGGAGTGGTGTCATCAGTGGGATGGTACCGCGAAACGCAGGACGTCAGCCGGTGGTGAGATTACTCAGTTGATCGGCGGGGATTTCGACGATTTTCCCGTCCTGCCAAAACACCATAGGCACGCCGTTTTGCTGGTGTTGCTTAATGGCTTGCCGGAAGGATTGGCGGAGGGCTTCGAGTATAGGCTCGGGATGCTTAAAAATCAGATCCAGATCTTTCTTGGGCTGTTGTTCTAGTTCCATTGCCTGTTGATATTATTCCACAGTTCGGGGTCCGAGACTAGCGTGGGTTCATCGGACGATCCGCTGGCGATCAGGCGGGGGCTCGCGCTATTCGAATTATCCAGGAACAGCCAACTGGTGGCGAATGAATAATAAATGTGAAAGAAATTCTTCAGGCCGGCTTCATAGCGCCGCCGGATGACCGCCTCCGGGACGTGATGCCCACCTTCCAGTACGCGATCCCGCACGCGTGACACCGCCATATCGGCGGATGGCAGCCAGAGAAAAACAATACGAAAGGCATAGCCGGTTTGGATCAACTCTTTGATCCAGGGAGCGAAGCTGCGGCTGGCAAGCGTAGTCTCGAAAGCGACATTCACGCGCTGCGCGGTCAGATGACTGAGGCGCTCCAGCATCACTCTGCCTGCCTGGATGGCGACGCTCTCGGGCCGAAAGGACGAGATGCCTTTGGCAATAATGTCGGCGTTGACGAACTCCTGAACGCCCAGGGCCACGGTTAACAGATTGGTTGCCGCCGTAGTCTTGCCCGCTCCCGTTCGGACCGGCGACGACGATGAGATTGGGCGCGGGCGCGGGCATACGGGCGAATCTCTATCCTAGCGCGGCACGCGGTATAATTCTGCTCGTGAAAAGCTACGTGCGCGGCCCCGTCCTGCCGCTACTCGAGAAGACTATCGGCCAGGCGCTAGCCGATTCGGCTGCGCGCGACCCCGCGGGAGATGCCCTGGTTTCGCGGCATCAGCGACTGACGATTTCCTACAGGGATCTGCAAGAAAGCGCCGAACGTACGGCGCGGGGATTATGCGGGCTCGGCATACGGCCGGGTGACCGTGTAGGCGTGTGGGCGTGCAACTGCGTGGAGTGGGTCTATCTGCAACTGGCTACGGCGCTCGCTGGCGTGGTGCTGGTGAATGTCAATCCCGCTTACCGGTCGCACGAGCTGCGGTTTGTGCTGCACAAGTCCGGGATCAAGGCGATCTTTCTACACGAGCAGGATGCGCGCGTATGCTATCTGGACATACTGGAAGAGGCGCGGCGAGGCGCGGATCTGGCGCTCGAGCGGATTGTGCTGCTGGGCACCGGACAATGGGACGCAATGCTGGCGGGTGGGGTGGATACGCCGCCTCCGCCAGCGGATCCGAACGATGTCGTCAACATACAATACACGTCGGGCACTACCGGATCGCCCAAGGGCGTGCTGCTGACCCATCGCAATCTGGTGAACAACGCTTACGTGGTCGGGCTGCCGATGCTGGTGAGGCCCGGCGACCGGCTATGCTCGCCGGTGCCTCTTTATCACTGTTTTGGTTGTGTGATGAGCTCACTGCTGGCAGTGGTGCACGGTTTGACGCTGGTAATGCCCGCGGCCCAGTTCGATCCGCTGGCGACCCTACAGGCGATCGAGGCGGAGCGCTGCACGTTAATCTACGGCGTGCCCACCATGTTCATCGCGGAGCTGGAGCATCCGGATTTTCGGAAATACAACATGCGCACGCTGCGTTCGGGCATCATGGCGGGAGCGCCGTGTCCGGTCGAAATCATGCGGCGGGTGGTGAGCGAGATGCATTGCACCGGAATGGCCGTGGCGTACGGGCAGACGGAAAGTTCCCCGGCGATTACCATGTCGTCCGCCACAGACGATCTGGACCACCGCGTAGCGACTATCGGGGAGGCATTACCGGAGACGGAAGTGAAGATCGTATCGGTATCGAGTAACGAAATCCTGGATATTGGCGAGCGAGGCGAGTTATGCACGCGCGGCTACCACGTCATGAAGGGATACGATCAGGAGCCGGAAGCTACCGCGCGGGCCATCGACGCGGAAGGATGGCTGCACACCGGCGACCTGGCGGTGATGCGGGAGGACGGCTACTTCCACATGGCAGGCCGATTGAAAGAGATGATCATAAGGGGAGGCGAGAATGTCTACCCGCGCGAGATTGAGGAGTTTCTGCACGAGCATCCCAAGATTGCCGACGTGTACGTGGTAGGCCTGCCAGACGCCAGGCTGGGGGAGGCGGTGCTCGCATGGGTGCGCCTGAGGGCCGGCGAAGCCATGGACGATGAGGAACTCCGCGAATACTGCCATGGAAAAATCGCCCACTTCAAAATCCCGCAGTATGTGCGTTTCGTGGATGCGTTTCCAATGACGGTGACGGGCAAGGTGCAGAAGTTTTTAATACGGGAGCAGGAGATCGCCGCGCGGGGGTTGCAGGAAGCGGCGGCTATTCGCATGGCATAGGGGGATAGGTCGAATGGGCGGTCAACGTAGAAGAACCTGGTTTGCCTTCTTCGTGTGCCTGGTCTGCGCTGCGATGGCGCAGAACAGGCCCGGGATTTTTCGTATACAGCCGGTGCGGCCAGTGGCCGAACTGCGCGCCGAGGCGCTGGCAGACAAGCCTCCCGAAGAAACGGGCCATTTCCGGCCAACGGATCTGGTGGACCTGGCGGCGCTCGACCCTGGCATCAAGCTGGACATACGCTACGCGACAGCGGACAACTTCCTCAGCACGCCGGTCTATTCGTCGGCGCGCGCTTTCCTGCAGCGGCCTGCGGCGGAAGCTGTGCTGCGGGCGCACCGCGAGCTGATGAAGCAGGGTTATGGCCTGTTGATCTTCGATGCCTACCGCCCCTGGTACGTGACCAAGATATTTTGGGAAGCCACGCCGCCGGACAAACATGAGTTTGTGGCGAATCCGGCGGAAGGGTCGCGCCACAATCGGGGATGCGCAGTGGATCTCTCGCTGTACGATCTCAAGACCGGCCGCGAAGTGGAAATGACCGGCGTCTATGACGAGATGTCCCCGCGCTCTTACCCGGATTACGCCGGCGGTACCGCCAGCCAGCGATCACACCGACAACTGCTACGGCGCGAGATGGAGAAGCAAGGATTCGCAGTATTCCCCACCGAGTGGTGGCATTTCGACTATCGGGACTGGAAGGAATACGCCATTCAGAACGTGCCTTTCGAGCAGCTCGCCCGGTGATGCCCGGGAGTCCTGGCGCAATCATATCGAAAGATACCAAAAATCGAAAGCTATCTTAAAAAAAACTCTTCATACGTCCGGCGAATTAGTATACTCATTCCGTGTTACCTTCATGCACCTCAACCGAACTGCCGTCGCCTCGTGGCTGATAGCAGTAACCCCGGTACGGGCCGCCATCCCCGCCCACACCACTTTTGAGATCCGTCTACTCACCCAGATTTCATCTTATTATTCCAAGCCAGGCGACGAGGTTCGAGGCGTGGTGGTGGAGGCGGTATGCGTGGGATCCGGGAGTTTCTTTCCGGCGGGGACGGTTGTCCGCGGCATCGTGATGTCCGTGCATCGGGTGGGTTTGGGAATCATACATGAAACAGCCAAAATAGTTCTACAGTTCCGCGAGGCGCGCTTAGCGGATGGCCGGACCGTGCCCGTCGCGGCTCGCCTCATCAGTGTGGACAATGCGCGCGAGCGTGTCGATAGTAAAGGCGCCATTCGTGGAATTCGAGCCACCGCGACGCTCTCCAACCGCATTGGGGAGCGGCTGGCCCTGGCCGCCATGGGCCACCCTATCGCACTCATTCCGATACTCGCGGTGGAGAGCGCGCTGTTCCGATTCCCCGATCCGGAAATCGATTACCGGCTGGGCACGGATCTGCATCTCGAGCTGGATGGCCCGCTGTCGCTGCCCCCCACGGCCGCATGTGTGGATCGGATTTCGCAGCTCGACCAGTCGCAGGAACTGCAAAATATCGTGGCACAGGTGCCGTATTGGACATATACCACGCGCCAGCACAACGCCATGGACCCGACCAACCTGATGTTCATCGGCTCCGAGCAGTCCCTCAACCGCGCATTCGAATCGGCAGGTTGGACCGGCGCTCGCTCGTATTCCCCTGCCGCGGACCTGAAGATAGTGCGCGCCATGGCGGAGGATCATGCCGATAGGGACGCTCCCATGCGAACGTTGCTCCTGGATGACCGGCAACCGGACATGTACCGGCAAAAGGCGCTGAATACGTTTGAGAAACGCCACCACATCCGGCTATGGAAGCGGCCAGAGCAGTGGGACGGTGCTACGGTTTGGGCGGCGTCTGCGACTTGGGACATTGCCACCACCTTTTCTTTCCGATATGGCTTTACGCATCGCGTCCAGGAGGATGCGGACCTGGAGCGTGACAAAGTTGTCGGCGACCTTGCATTTACCGGTTGCGTGGACAAGGTTGTCTATGTCTACCGGCCGGAACATCCGGGGATATCAGAACCTAAACGCAAGAGGGCGTTATGGACCGATGGCCGGGTTGCGGTGGTAGCGCTGAACTCCTGTACATCCCCGGCGCAAGCGCCGGAGCCATCCGTCGAATATGGTAAGCCCCCGCTTTCGGTCCGCTGCGTCAGGCGGGTCACCCTGACGGCGCGCAATCATTTCCTGCGCGACAATCTGGTCTGGCGCGGCGGCGAAGGGATCTATGTAGCTTATCGCGCCTTACGGGACTGGCGGCAACAACGGACCGCCAGCCGGATCGCGGCGGGCGAAGGAACGCCGGCTCCGCCTTCCATGCCGGCAGGCGGGGGCTGCGAGCTTAACGGCGCGCTGGGATTGATCCTCGGGATGTAGACAAGTTCTGGCCGGCGGTCTTCACCCAGCACCGCAGCACCTCCGCCACGCTCCACGCCTGCGCGATGCAGCCGCGCGGGGTATAGGGCGGCTCGGCGTCGAAGACCTCACTGATCGAGCCGATGCAAGCCTCGTTGTGATGCGGAATGAAACCTTCCAGGAACCGGCGGGCGGCCCTGGGCTCGCTTGGATTCACCTTCAGCCACGCATCGATGTATGGACCGATCAGCCAGGCCCACACGGTGCCCTGATGATAGGCGGCATCGCGCGAGCGCAGATCGCCATCGTATTTCGGTTTGTAGTCCGGGTGGCCCGGCGCGAGCGAGCGCAACCCCACGGGTGTGAGCAGACGCTCGGTAGCCACCTCCACCACCCGCTGCCAGCGAGATTGATCCAGCACCGGATTCTTCAACGAGATGGCGATGAGCTGATTCGGCCGGCACGCGCTATCGTCACCCGTTTCGCCATCGACTACATCGTAGAGATAACCGCCCTCGGCATACCAGAAGCGCTCGTTGAACGATGCGCGCGCGCGTGCGGCGGCCGTTTGAATTGGCTCAGCGGCCGCCTCGCTGACTTCGTCGCGCAGCCACTGCCCGAGCAGGTGCAGCGCGTTGTACCAGAGCGCGTTGATCTCGACGGCTTTTCCGCGCCGCGGGGTCACTACCCAGTCGCCTACTTTGGCATCCATCCAGGTGAGCTGATATCCTTGCTCGCCTTGCCGCAGCAGACCATCGGCATGGTCGACTCCAATGCCGAAACGGGTGCCCTTCATGTGATGCTCGATGATGTCCCGCAGCTTGGGCAGAAGCATACGCAGGGTGGTGCGGTCGCCGCTGTATTCCACGTAGCGCTGGATGGCATGAAAGAACCAAAGCGTGGCGTCCGCCGTATTGTAGATGCCTTTGGCTTGTCCTTCGGGAAACAGGTTGGGAATGAGGCCGTCGCGAACCGCCGAGGCGAAAGTACGCAGAATCCAGCGCGCTTCCAGATCGCGGCCGGTGGTGAGGGTGAGGCCTTCCAGGCTGATCATGGTGTCGCGGCCCCAATCGCCGAACCAATGGTAACCGGCGATCACGGTGCGAATCGCATCGCCCTCGGCATGCGCTCGCGCGGCGTCTGCCACGCGGCCGACCGGCGCGACCAGAAATTGGTCCGCGGCCAGCACCAGCTCAGCAGCATCGTAGTCGCCGGGGTCCGAAGCGGCGCGCGAGAGCATGATCCGGCAGCGTTTCAGCTCGGCTTCGAGTGCCGCCTCGGGAGTCAACGCTTCCAGGACTTCCCACGACTCTGCCGACGCGACCAGCGTAGCGCGCGTGCCAGGCTCCAATTCGACGCTGAAATATCCGGGACTCCAGAGATTGCCTTCCGAGTCGTATCCGCGGCTCTTCTCGATGGTGTAGAGGATGTCGCGAGTCTGCTTGCGGTCGAAAGTGAAGGTGGCCGCGTGGTTGGGGAACAGGAAGCGCAGCACCGGCAGTTCCGGGCCTGCCGAGACTTCAAAGCGGTCCTCGACGATGGAGAATTTGTAGTCCTTCGCCAGCTCCGTGTTAACCGGCGCTTCATGCGCGCGGAAGCGAATGGCAGGCCGCAAACCAAGCCGGAGCGCGCCACTTCCCTTTACCAGGTGATAGTCGACGTACACCGTGTTCTGGCCGTGGGGCATGAGCAGACGTTTCTCGAGCACGAAGCCCGCGACTTCGTAGCGCCACACGGGAAGCCCGGATTCGCGGTGGAATTCGGCGAGCGCAAGAGTCTCGTCTGGCGTAACGCCAGAGAGATCTTCCGCCCCGGTGTAGAAGATTTTATGATCGGGAAGGCGCAGCCGCTCGGAAAGGCTGTTGAGCATCATGAGACGGCCCAGAGGATTGGGCAGGGCGGCGATCAGTAGCCCGTGAAAACGCCGCGTAATTTCGCCGTTGACCGTGCCGGAGGCATAGCCGCCAAGACCATTGGTCACCAGCCATTCCTTTAAATCCGGATTTTCCTTCATGGTTGGATTTCTCCAGCTTCGTCCACCTCTTCGGGTTTTGCCGGGCCCAGCGCCAGGGCGGCATTGCCGGGGATGCGCCAATTGTCCCGGGTATCGGGCGGGAAAGTTCCGCTGCCGCCATAGCGGAAATCTTCGCTCGACCAAAGCACCTTCCAGCGCCAGCCCTCGGGCGGCGCCAGCAGAGGCTCGGGCGCGGGGTCGAGGTGCAGATCCACGCCGAAGTTCACCAGCAACAGGCGGTCCTGGCCGTCGTCGCCGAAAAAGCGGAGCACAAAAGCCCGCTCGCCCAGCACCGCGCCATCCAAGCCTCCTGACTGTTGCCGGCCAAAGACCGGATCGTCACGGCGCAGCCGCAACAGATCCTTGTGCAATTGATATATTTCGGCGTGACCCTGGCGCTCCGCGAAATCGAGCTTGCACCTGGTGAAAGTAGCCGGGCTCGCCGGATCGGGTTGGCAACCACGCGCCTCCGGCTTCGAAAGGCCGCGGAACTGGGTCATGAACTCGATGCGGCCCTCCCGCACCATCTCGTTTAACTCGGGCTTGTGATCCGCGAAATAGAAGAACGGGCTGGAAGAGCCGAATTCCTGGCCTTGAAACAGCATAGGGGTGTTGGGACCCAGCAGCAACAGCGCGGTCATGGCGCGCAGATTGCCCGGGCTCGCCAGTTTGTGTACGCGTTCGCCGCGCGCGGAATTGGCGAGCTGATCGTGGTTTTGAATGAAGATCACAAACTGCCATGGCCGAAGCCCCCAGGTGGGGGCGCCGCGCCGGTCGCGCTGCCATTTGTAGCGTTGCCCCTGAAAGAGGAAGCCGTATTTAATGGCCGAGATAAACTCCTGCGGCTTGCCTAGATAGTCCGTATAGTAGGCCTCGTTGCGGCCGGTGATCGCCACCATGGCGCTGTGATGATAATCGTCGTTCCAGAGGCCATCCAGGCCACAGCCGCCGTGATCCGCGGTACGCATGAGCTTGCTGTCCTGCGGCTCGTTCTCGCCTATCACGATCGTCGCGCGGCCCCCGGCGGTCTGGCGCACGCGCCCGGCGATCAACGTCATGATGTTATCCGGAGAGGCGTCGAAGATCTGCTGAGTGGCGTCCAGACGTAGCCCATCGAGATGGAACTCATCGATCCAATATGCGGCATTGGAGAGGAAAAACTCACGCACGGGTTGGGCATCGTGGCCGTCGAAGTTCAACGCCTCGCCCCAGTCGTTGGCATAGCGGCTGGTGAAGTAGGCCGGCGAGAACTGCGGCAAATGGTTGCCATCGGGACCGACGTGGTTATAGACCACATCCAGAATGACGGAGATACCAGCTTCGTGAGCGTTGTTGACGAAGCGCCGGAAATCGTCGGGCCGGCCATAGAGCCATGTAGGCGCGAACAGTCCCACGCCATCGTAGCCCCAGCCGAAGCGGCCAGGAAAATCGGCGACGGGCATCACTTCCAGTACCGTAATGCCGATGGCGGCGAGCTCGCGCAATTGCCGGCCGGCGGCATCCCAGGTCCCTTCCGGAGTGAAGGTGCCGATGTGCATCTCGTAGATCACCTGACCCTCCAGAGGCCGGCCTTTCCATGCGGCATCGGTCCAGCGAAAGGCGGCGGGATCGATAACCTGCGAAGGCCCCTGCGGCCCCTCGGGTTGAAACCGGGAGGCGGGGTCGGGTAAAAGGTCCTGCCCATCCAGGCGAAAACGATAAAGGCTACCGGCCGCGGCTTCGGCCACATCGCCCGAAAAGTATCCATTGGCCTCGCCTTCCAGTTCTGTGCCCGGAGCGCCTGCTACGTGCGCATGGCCGAGGACCACTTCCACTTTTTGGCGGAGCGGAGCCCACACGCGAAAGTTGACGCCGCCGCCGGGGAGCGGTTCCGCTCCAATAGGGTATCGTCTCATCGGGTTGGGTGTGGGGCACGGAGAGCGGCAGCAATGGTGCGTGGCAGCGGATCTTGCTGGAGTTGCTCCAATGTCTTGGGCAGCGCCAGGGACCAGTTGGGCCATTCGTCGAGCGTAGAGGGCATATTGGGACGCTCCTCCACGGCCAGCGCGTCCTCGAGGGTAGCGGTGACCACCATGGATGGGGCTTGGCCCAGGAGCTGATAGGCGCGCGCGACCACCTCGCGCGGTTCGGCGTTATCGGCTGCGCCGGTGAGCTCCCGGAGCCACGCTCGCATCTGGCCGGTGCCTGCAGCGTTCGCGCCGAGCCCCGCCTTTTGCTGCGCACGGACGTCGGAACCGGTCCATAGCCCGGCGATGGTGGGCAGATCGTGGGTGGTCACCGACGCCATGGCGCGGCGGGGATACCTGGCCGGCGGATCGGACTCGAACCAGAGCACGCGCGAGGAAAGGACATTGTAAGCCGCCAGCTTTTCGCGCACGCCGGCCTCGACCGTGCCGAGATCCTCACCGACTACGATGGCTTTGGCGCGATGGCTCTCGAGCGCCAGAATGCCCAGCAGATCGTCGGCCGGATAGCGCACGTAAGTCCCCTCGGCGGCGGAGGCGCCTTGAGGGACCCAGAACAGGCGGAACAGGCCCATGACATGGTCGACCCGCAATGCTCCTGCATGCCGCAAGACGGCGCGAATGGTTTGAATAAAAGGCTCGTAGCCCGCGGCGCGAAGCTGATGTGGGATGAAGGGCGGCAGACCCCAATCCTGCCCGCCGGCGGCGAAAGGATCGGGCGGCGCGCCGACAGTTGCGCCCTCGGCCAACACATCCTGCCAAACCCAGGCATCGGCTCCCTCCGGATCGACGCCCACAGGCAGGTCCTGCATGATTGCGAGCCGTTCCGAGCAACGGGCCAACTGGAGATCGGCTTGCCACTGCAGCCACTGGTGGAACCGCACCCGAGAGGCGTGCTCGCCGGCGAAGCGCTCGACCTGGGGCGAGCCGGGATCTCGATAATCCTGCGGCCAGCAGCGCCAGCCGGTATGAAATTGCTCGGAGAGCGCGCAGAAATTGGCAAACTGGCGAAGCGGTTCACCCTGCTCCCGGCAGTAGTCCTCGAAACGGCTGTCGCCGGCGAAGCGTTCCCAAGGCTGCCACAGAGCCTGCATTTTACATTGAAAGACGCGATCGCGGTCGATGCGGCGCTCGTGGTTGAGAGCACGCGCGGCAGCGGCCACGGGAGCTACCTCGGACGCTTCGTCTGCAACGTGCAGATAGATCGGATTGCGGAAGAGGCGGCTGCTCGGGTAATAGGGGCTGGGCTGTTGAGGCACGCCCGGCGACGCCGCGCCGAGGGGGTTCACCATGAGCACGCCGGCGCCTAACTCCGAAGCCGACCACTCCGCCAGGCGGCGCAAATCTTCCAGATCGCCGATCCCCCAGCTCATTTCGGAGCGCAACGCGTAAAGCTGCGCGGCCCAACCCCACCAGCGCAAGTGTTTTGGCAGATAACAACGAGCCGGCGTGACGATCAGGCGGGTGGGCTTACCGCGGGAGGGGCGGAATTGGTGGTAGCCGAGGGGAAGATTTGCAGGCGTTACGCCGTCCACAGGGATGGCGCGGCCGTTTTCGAGATGCAGTTCCCCGGGTCCGCGCAGGCCGTTACGTTGGCCTCGCCGGACAACCTCAACGCGCGCCACGGGTGGCCGCGACCCCGGGCCGGCGCGCATCGCTTTCAGAAGCGCGCGGCGCGTGGCTCCCGAAGTCGGGCGCCACTGACGCGCGCAGTCTTCATAACCCGAATCGATACCCCAGCGATCGGTCCGCAACGCCGGCGTGCTCAGTTGTCGATCTCCCGCAGCAGAGCGGCCGAACGCGCCGGCATCTTATATGGTTCCGAGACCGGCACCTTGGTCCGTTTCGCCAGATCGCGCCTGGCTGTGTCGAGACACACTTCCCAGGCGGCGCAATCGTGCAATTTCGGCATGTAGAAATCGATCGGTCCACCGTGCGGATTCAGGAGCAGGAGGAAGGTATCGTCCTCAACGGACTCGCCCACCGCATTCACGTCATCGATTGTTCGACCGTTGAGAATCATGCCGATGCAGCGGACCCATCCGGCGTGCCATTCGTCGGGCGTCATTTGCTGGCCGTCGGGGCGGACCCAGACGACGTCCTGCTCGACGCCGCCGTCCACTGCGCGCCCCGCGGCGCCCGGTCCGATCTCCCGATCCTGAAAAAACTTCCGGCGATGCAGGTTGGGATGCTGCCGCCGCTGGGCCACTACCATACGGGCAAATTCAAGCAGGGCGCAGCGGCGCTCATCGAGACTCCAGTCAAACCAGCTCGTCTGGTTATCCTGGGCGTAAGCGTTGTTGTTACCAGCCTGCGTCCGGTCGATCTCGTCTCCCGCGGAAATCATGGGAACACCCTGCGAGAACAGGAGAGTCATCAGCAGATTGCGCTTCTGCCGGTCGCGAGTCTCGTTCAAGGCCTGGTCGTCGGTCTCGCCCTCCACACCATAGTTGAAGGAATGGTTGTCATTCGTCCCGTCGCGGTTGTCTTCCTTGTTAGCTTCGTTATGTTTGTCGTTGTAAGTCACCAGGTCGTGCAGGGTGAAACCATCGTGGGCAGTGATGAAGTTAATGCTGGCCGTGGGATGGCGGCCGTCGCGCTGGTACAGGTCGCTGCTGCCGGTAAGCCGGTAGCCCAACTCTTCCAACTGTCCGTCATCGCCCTTCCAGTAGCGGCGCACCACGTCACGATAGCGGCCGTTCCACTCGGCCCATAAGGGCGGAAACTTGCCTACCTGATAGCCGCCCTCGCCCACGTCCCATGGCTCCGCGATAAGCTTGACCTGAGAAATCACGGGGTCCTGGTTAATGATATCGAAGAAAGCGGAGAGACGGTCCACATCATGCAGCTCACGCGCCAGGGCGGCAGCCAGGTCGAAGCGGAAGCCATCCACGTGCATTTCCTCGACCCAATAGCGCAAGCTGTCCATGATCAACTTCAGTACTTGCGGATGGCGCACGTTGAGGGTATTGCCCGTGCCGGTGTAATCCATGTAGTAGCGCGGCTTATCCGGCATCAAACGGTAGTACGTGCTGTTATCGATGCCCCGAAAACTAAGCGTAGGTCCGAGCTGGCTACCCTCAGCCGTGTGATTGTAGACCACGTCGAGAATAACTTCGATGTTCACCCGGTGCAGGGCTCTTACCATCGATTTGAAATCGCCGATCTGCTCGCCCCTGGTGCCGGAGCTGCTGTAGCGCGATTCGGGTGAAAAGAAGTTGATCGAGTTGTAGCCCCAATAATTCCGCAGACCAGCCTCGACCAGGCGTTTATCGTCGACGAACTGATGCACGGGCATGAGCTCGACGGCCGTAATTCCCAGTTTCTTCAAGTAATCGATCATCACCGGATAACCGAGGCCGGCGTAGGTGCCGCGCAGCTCTTCCGGTATCTCCGGATGCTGGGCGGTAACACCCTTGACATGGACTTCGTACAGCACGGTATCGTGCAGCGAGATAGAGGGCGGCCGGTCGTTTTCCCAGTCGAAATGGGAAGTGCTCACGACACACTTAGGCATGCCTCGAACATCGTCCTGTTCGTCGATCGCGAGGTCTTCGGCGGGATCTCCGCTTTTGTAAGCGAAGACGGGCGCTTTCCAGTCGATCTCGCCGGTGACGGCGCGCGCGTACGGGTCGATCAGCAGCTTGGCCGGATTATGGCGCAGGCCTTGCTCCGGGTCATACGGACCGTGCACGCGGTAGCCATACAGTTGTCCGAGCTTCACGCCGGGAAGGTAACTGTGCCAGACATGACCGGTGACCTCGCGCAAAGCGATGGTCTCGCTGGTCTCGGCATCGGCGTCCTCGAACAGACAAAGCTCTACGCGAGTGGCTGACTCGGAGTACAGCGAAAAGTTAACACCCGTTCCGTCCCAGGTGGCACCCTGGGGGTAGGGCCTGCCGGGCAGTATGGTTCGCGGCATGATCTAGGCGAGAGTCCGTTAGCGACCACCTTAGCAAATGATCGGCCAGAAATGAACGCCCGTCGGAATTAGAGGTATGATATTTAACCGTGGTCTCTTAACTGCCTCGTTGCTCACCCAAAAACGCGGAGCCCAGACAGCCCGAGGGCGTATCAGGTGACCGCCAGCGCTACAGCCGCCGCACTCATCAGCGCCGCGCAAATCCATCCCAATATTTTTGTTCCGCGCGAATTCGTGCGCGTGCCCATCACTTTTTTGTCGCTGGTCAGCAGCACCACCAAAACAATCAGCGGGGGCGCGAGCACTCCGTTCAGCACTGCCGACCAGAACAGCATCTTCACCGCGTTGAACCCCGCAAAGTTAAGCGCCAGCCCCACCACTATGGCTCCCGCAATGACCAGGTAGAATTGCGGCGCACGGTCCGGTTTGTTGTTCAGCGATGCTCCTCTCCACGACGCCGCTTCCGCAATGGTATAGGCGCAAGATCCCGCCAGAACCGGGACGCCCAGCATACCGGTTCCGACCAAACCCAGTGTGAAAAGCCAATAGGCTCCCGCGCCGGCAAGCGGCCGCAATGCTTCCGAAGCCTGTCTCGCCGTTTCGATGTTCTGCACGCCGTGCGCGTGCAGCGTGGCCGCGGTCGTCAGAATGATGAAGAACATGACCAGATTCGAAAAAAACATGCCCGTCAACACGTCGCTGGTAGCCGCGCTCAATTCCATGTTCGTAGCGCCCCGCCGCTGCTTCACCGTGACCTTCCCGCGCTTGCGGTCTTCCTCCACTTCCTCCGCCGCCTGCCAGAAAAACAAGTACGGCGAAATGGTGGTCCCCAGAATTCCCACCATCACCGCCATGTAAGATCGCGTCCACTGGATGTGTGGAACGAAGGTGCCGTAAAAGACGCTGCCCCAGTCCGGCCGTGCCAGGAACGCGGTGACGACGTAAGCGAACAGCACCAGGGTCAGCCACTTGAAGATGTGTGCAATCAGATTGTAAGAGGTCCACATCAGCAGGCCGGTGATCAGCAAGGCAAAGAATGGTGTCCAGTAATAGGATCGCATTCCGGTGACCATCTCCATGGCATCGGCCATCCCGCCCAGGTCCGCGCCGATATTAAACACGTTGGCGACGATCAGCAGCAGACAAGCCGGCCACAACACCCATCGTGAATATCGCGATCGAATGGCAGCCGCCAGACCGCGCCCCGATACCATCCCCAATCGGGCGCACATCAGTTGGATGGCTGCCATCAGTGGGAAAGTCAGCAGGGCCGACCACAGGAAGGCATATCCGAAAGCCGCGCCCGCTACGGAATAGGTCGAGATGCCGGAGGGATCATCGTCGGCCGCGCCAGTGATCAGGCCCGGGCCGAGATTGTTCAAAAACTGCTGTATAACGCCCGATGGCTTCGGCTGCGGAAGATCGGTGCTGGCGGGGTTCACAGCTTAGACATTCAATACTTCTGTACAGACGGATCGACTTTGTCGCTCCACGCCAGAATGCCGCCCTTCATGTTGCGGACTTTCCGGAAACCTGCCTGCTTCAGCAAGGCTACGGCCTTGGCGCTCCGCATCCCGCTCTTACAGTGTGCCACGATCTCGTCCGCGGGATTCAGCTCGTTGAGGCGCTTGGGCAGTTCGCCCAAGGGAATCAGCCTGGCGTACGGGATGTTGCCGATCTGGTATTCATGCGGCTCGCGCACGTCGATGAGCAGGAAGGGGTCGTGACGATCGATCTTGGCTTTCACTTCGACCGGATCGATGTCGCCTTCGATGGCCGCTTCGGCGGCCGGTTGGCTGGGGATGCCGCAGAACTGCTGATAGTCGATGAGCCTGGTCACGGTGGGATGCTCCCCGCACACAGGGCACTCCGGATTTTTGCGCAGCTTCAGCTCGCGGAAACGCATGGCCAGCGCGTCATAGAGCAGCAAACGCCCGACCAGCGGCTCGCCGATGCCGAGTATCAGCTTGACGGTCTCGGTAGCCTGGATCAGCCCGATGGTGCCGGGCAGAATACCCAGCACACCGCCTTCAGCGCAGCTAGGCACCAGGCCGGGAGGCGGCGGCTCCGGATACAAGCAGCGATAACACGGGCCGCCCTGATAAGCGAAGACAGTGGCCTGGCCTTCGAACCGGAAAATGGACCCATACACGTTGGGTTTTCCGAGCAGCACGCAGGCGTCATTTACGAGATAGCGCGTGGGGAAATTATCGGTGCCGTCGATAACAATGTCGTAGTCCTTGAAGATATCGAGCGCATTCTCACTCGAGAGCGCCACCTCGTGTTTCACCACGGCGACATGCGGGTTGATCTCGCGCATGCGGCCGGCGGCCGAGTCGAGCTTCTTGCGGCCCACATCGCCGGTCCCGTGAATTACCTGCCGCTGCAGATTGCTGAGATCGACGACATCGAAATCCACGATACCGATACGTCCGACTCCGGCGGCCGCCAGATACAAGCCCAGGGGCGCGCCCAAGCCGCCCGCACCGACCAGAAGAACTTTGGCGGCCTTCAGTTTGAGCTGGCCTTCCATGCCGACTTCCGGCATGATCAGGTGCCGGTCGTAGCGCAGCAACTCATCCTTAGAGAGCCCGGCGGTTGCCGGTTCAGCAGGAGTGGCGGCCACTACCGGCGCGCCGCCCGCGATGCTGGGCACGATCGAAACCGTGTCACCATCCTTGACCGGCGTGGCATCTTTTTGGAGATAGCGTATATCTTCGTCGTTCAGATAGACATTGACGAAACTGCGCAGTTTGCCGGCGTCGTTATAAAGCTGGGCGCGCAGGTCCCGATATTGCGCGGTGAGGGCGGAAAGCACCTCACCCACCGTCGCGCCGCTCAGCTCGACGGAATCCTGTTTGCCTGCATACTGCCGCAGGGGGGTGGGAATCAAAACTTTGGCCATGTTCAGTAAGTCAACTCCTCGTGTTCCGCCTTGGTTTGCTCCGCATCGGGCAGCCAGCTATTGGCATGATCGAATGCGCCGTTGCGTATGGAGAGCACAACAAAAGAATACCAGGGACACGAGTTCTTCAAATCCGTTGTAGAGAAGTACGCATCGCAGTCGGGATGCGAATGGTAGATGCCTACCAGGTCCAGATTGCGATCACGGGCTTCTTTATCGGCGCGCAGCAGATCGGCGGGACGCAACTCATAATGCCGTTCCCGCTCTCCCTCGGAGGCGTTTTCGAGGGACAGAGCGATGTGAACCGTCTTGCGCCCGTCTTCGATGGAACCGAGCATGGCGCCGCAGCATTCATGCGGATACGTGGCGAGCGCGTGCGCGACCATCTCACGCCAGGCGTCCGGCTGTATGCGGATCATTCCTCTTCCCAGAAATGCTCGCCCAGATATTTTTCGGCGCTATCGCAAAGGACGGTGACGATGATGCCGGTGCGTCCCTCGGCCCGGAGATCGCGCGCGATCTGCGAGGCGGCCACTACGTTGCATCCCGACGAAATACCTACCAGCAACCCTTCTTCACGCGCGAGGCGCCGGACCATGCGATAAGACTCCTCGGTATCGAGCCATATGTTGCCGTCGGCGAGTGTAGGATCGTAAATACCGGGCACGATCGCCGTAGGCATGTGCTTCAGTCCTTCCAGGCCGTGAAAGCTGCTGGACGGCTGGCCGGAGTAGCATTTGACGTGCGGCAGATCGCGGTGCAGCCGGCGGCTGACGCCCATGAATGTGCCGCTGGTGCCCATGGCGGCCACGAAATGGGTCAGCAATCCGCCGGTCTGCTCGATAATTTCACAGCCGGTGGTCTCGAAGTGCGCTTTCCAGTTGGCGGGGTTATTGTATTGATCCGGATAGAAATAGAGATTCGGGTTCGCTTCGTAAATTTGCCGGCACAGACGGATGGCGCCATCGGACCCTTCGGCAGCGTCGCTGAATACCATTTCAGCTCCATAGGCTTTTAGGATGCGCTTGCGCTCGATAGAGGCGTTGAGCGGCAGGCATAGCTTGACCCGGTATCCGCGCGCGGCGCCGATCATGGCGTAGGCGATGCCGGTGTTGCCGCTGGTGGCATCGAGGAGGATGCGATCGGGAGTGAGCCGTCCGGAGCGCTCGCCATCGAGGATCATATTCAATCCGGCGCGATCCTTGACCGAGCCGCCGGGATTGAAGTACTCAGCCTTGGCGTAGATCTGGATGCCGGGGAACTCGCGGGATATCTTGTCCAGCCGCAGCAGTGGCGTGTTGCCGATGGTGGAGACCAGTGGTTGGGCCTGGGTCTGGAGATCATCCGGGATCGTGACAAGTTGCGCCATGGCTACCTATGTTCGATTAGCAAACCCAGTGCTCGGATGCAAAGTTCGGATCTCGCTGCAGATAAAAGGGTTTGTCGCTACAGGGCTAGTCTTTATAGTAGCATCACGGTAAAGTCTGTCAAGATGAGGGGGATTGGCTGGGATTGGCTGCGCGAAAAGCTCACGGCGTCAAGACAAACGCCGTGACATTGTTATCGGTTCCTCGGCTCGGGCAGCACGGGCGGGTCCGGACCGTCCCCATGCCGGCCCGCCAGATGTACAACGGTGGATTTGCCCACGCCGCATTTGAAAGGTGCAACGATAAGAATCACTTGGGGCACGTTGTATCAAGACGCTTAGGCGTTCAGATCTTCGTGGGGTCGAGAGCAATCGCATCGGCGAGTTGAAGCACGACCCTAGGGGAATGCCGGTTGAGTGTATAATTCGGAGTAATTTTGATTAGGAAGGAGGTTACGATGACAACGCCATTCCCGAGAACCTTTTTGTTTTGCGCGGGTTTTTTCCTCGGAGGCCCGCTGTTACTTCATTCGCAGACCGCGGCGACCCTGACGGTGAGTTCCCATATGGATCCATACCGCGCGGGCGGATACGACGATGAAAGCGATGGAATCCCGCCCGCCGTCTATAGCTTTGTGGCCGGCTCCGCCCGGTTCCATTACATTTCCCAGCGTCAAAGGCAAATGGAGCTGCACGTCCGCAGTTGCGGCGTTTGGTCCCGATGGCTTGGCCAGTTTCGGTACCTGTGGCGGCAGCCTGACGATCGGTGACCCTGGGGGCCCGTTCTCCCAGCTTTTCCTGACCGATTTTGGCTGTCCCCTCGTGGGTATGTTTCTGGAAGACACGTTACCCTCAACGCCGGCGAGTCCTCTCCGTTTCTATCTCAGCGACAGCTCACAAGGAGGGATACCGACCGGCTTTCGAGTATTGCCCCTATTGATCGGGCAGGTGTTCTTTATCGGAGACGGCCTGACGGGCACCGGCATGGGGAGCGTCCAAGTGTTTGGTGTTCCACCCACGGCGACGCACCTTTATCTTGGATTCGTTGACTCCTGCGGTGGCGGTGTTCCCGGTTGTTATTCCGACAACGAAGGAACGCTGGTTGGTTATGCTTCAAGTGTTCTGCAAAATCAATCGACTTAAATCGAGTAAGACGGAAAAGGGTCATGATGTTCCCGTGAGACCAAAGAAGCTCCCTGGCAGGGG
>Ga0302325_10000833_pt1 | contig 81955 bp, 60 predicted proteins | sample Palsa_T0_2_FD_201948 | JGI IMG/M metagenome (GOLD analysis project Ga0302325, IMG submission 201948) | Peat permafrost microbial communities from Stordalen Mire near Abisko, Sweden - Palsa_T0_2 | ecosystem: Environmental > Terrestrial > Soil > Palsa > Peat permafrost | place: Sweden: Abisko... | reverse complement strand
CACGAAAGAGCTAGTCGCGAATCCTGAAGTTCCAGCAATATTCGAGGGTGCATTCGAATCTCAAGGCGTAATCGTTAAGACTGATATTCTGCAACGACGCAAGGAAAGCCTTTGGCGTCTGATCGAGGTAAAATCCTCAACCGATTTGAAAGAGCGCCACTTGGAAGACGTGGCGATCCAGAGCTACGCGCTTTCTCGCTCCGGTTTTAACTTAGCTTCGGTCTGGTTGGCTCACGTCAACCGCAAATACGAGCTGACAGAAGCAACAGTTGATCCCCGGCAGTTCTTTCTTCTTCGAAATCTCACACGCAGAGTGCAGAACTTGCAACCCGCACTCACGTTTCAGCTTCGATCACAGTTCCGTGTTCTCGCGATGCCCAAAGCTCCCGATCTGCCAACGGGGCCGCATTGCACCAACCCGGTTACATGCGAGTTTTTCCATCATTGCAATCAACCCAAGCCAAACGACTACATCGGCTACCTTCCACGACTCCATGCAAGCGCAGCGGAGCAACTTGAAGAAATGGGCGTCGAGTCCATTCACGACATACCTGATGATTTCGAGTTAAGCGAGTTTCAGCGGCGCGTGTGTGACACGATGCAAACGGGTGAGCCTTGGTTCAGTGCAGACCTGAAGGCCGAATTTGAAGCCCTCAACTATCCACTTTGCTTTATGGATTTTGAGACCGTCAACCCGGCGATCCCCCGATTTCGCGGCATGCATCCTTACGATCATCTGCCTTTTCAGTGGTCGGTGCATGTGCAGGCGCAGCCGGACGTCGCACCCGAACACTTCGAATTCCTAGCGATGGATAACGGCGATCCGCGCCCTGCGTTCATCTCTTCACTTTGCGAGGCTCTGGGTGAACATGGGAGTATCGTCGTTTACAACGAGCAGTTTGAGTCTCAGCGTCTTTGGGAACTGGCGGGTTGGCTACCCGAATACACGCAGCGTATCAGGGACATTCAGCGCCGCCTCTGGGACTTGCTTCCAGTGGTGCGCAAGCACGTCTACCATCCGGCTTTCGGAGGATCATTTTCTCTGAAGGCAGTCCTTCCTGCGCTGGTGCCGGAAATGACCTATGAGGGGATGGAAGTACCGAACGGGCAAGCTGCTGGGCTGGCTTGGCAGGCGATGATCGGCGGCGATTGTAGCGAAGGTGAGCGCCAGTCGAAACGTCAAGCGCTGCTGGATTACTGCGGACAGGACACGCTGGCGATGGTTAGGCTCCTTGAAGCACTTCAGTCCGCCGCACCGCCTAAACCTTGACGGCGGTTTTCGGGGACTTCAATGTGAACCCCGCCGCAAGTCCCTGAATTGTCTTCGCCTCGTCAACCGCATCATGAGGAATTAGCAAATACGCCCAGGGCTTGCCGCCGACCTGCTTTTCATGAATCGTGGCGTGCTCACACCACTTCACCGCAGCCTTCGCCTTGTTCTGGACATCCACGGAGTCAATATCCTTTCGCATTTTGGTCTCGCAGATTAGCTTCGCCGTTTTGGTCTCGACAACGAAATCGGGTTCGTACTGCGAATCACCCTTGAGGTAAATCTGGAAAGCTTCCTTGCCCGGCTTGAACCACTTCACGACGTCGCTATCATTTTCGAGAATCACGGCAAAGCGACGTTCGGTATCAACTTGGAACTTCTGAGTGGGGTAAAGGCACTTCTTGAATCCACCGAAAAGCATTCCACGGATCAACAGCCTTTCTTCGACCGGAACTCGAAAATCTCGTGGTTGCTCACCGACCGGAATCGAATAGCTGCCGGGGCGCAGTGTCGTGAAACCCTTGGTGACATGCGCTTCGTACTCGTCCGCCTTTTCTTCATAGTGATCCTGCATTTGCGAGTGGATGATGTTCACCAGCGGAGCTTGATGGTATTGCAGCACATTCCTTACATCGTCTTCGGTGGGCAGGTACGACTGAAGATGTTTCACCATCTCGCCTGCCAGCTTGTAGAGAAGATCGGCGTGCTCGTCATAATTCACGTCGTCGAAATCGACTAGTCCTCGAATGAGGTAGTCTTCCAGTCTCTCCTCTGGAATGATGCCGTCGCCACTGATGAGGCGGTACTGGGCGTGGTCGTTCAGATGCGCGATCAGGATGTCCTTGGCAACGGGTTGGAGATGTACTCCCTTCAGGTCAAGGTCGAAGTCCCGATACCCCGCTGTGACAGCGCCTTTCGGCAAAACAACTATCTTCGGTATGTCGATAGTGCTGTCTATGTAGAGATCAACGGTCTTCGCCACTACTTCCGCAAAATTGACTTGTTCCGTCACGCCTGCCAGTTCGCCTTGTATAGGTGCGACCGACAATTGAACTCTCTCCACCAACTTCTTCAGAGTGTCAGAGGACTTCAGTCCGCTTGAACTCGGAAGCCTTTCGAACTGCTTGATGGCCTCCAGAGTCGCCCTTGCGACTTCCTTCTCTCTTTCCGTATTGAACAGCGGCTTCTGTTCCGGCTGCGTAGCATCTCCGGCGACCTTGCCGAGAATTGACGGAGAGACCTCGATCACTTTCATTTCACGGTCAGGAATGTCTCGCCCGATCACGACACCCGTGCGTATGATCGAGTCCGGCTTGTTCGCCTCATCAATAATTTCTTGAAAATGGTCGTGGGAGACGATGGTGAGGCGATCTACGGCGACGACGCCGACTCGCTTGCCATAGGGCAGCCTCAGTCCTCTTCCGATTGACTGCTCCACCAATGTCTTGGAGTTCGCTGCCCGAAGCGGGACGATTGTGTAGAGGTTGGTCACGTCCCAGCCCTCTTTCAACATGTTGACGTGGATCACGATTTCTGTCGGATTGTCCCGGCTCTCGACCGAGAGAAGCTGCTGGACGGTTTCGTCCTTCTCTTCGCCCTTCAGATTCGAATGAACCGTGATGACCTTGCCTTTGTAGCGACCGCCAAAGAAGGACTCGTCTTCGATGATCTTATGCAAATCATTCGCATGAGTTGTGTCCTTTGCGACGATTAGCATGAACGGCTTTACAATCGGCTTCCCGTTGTCTCTCGCGTAGACCTCCAACTCAACTTTGCTGTTTTCATGGACTCGAATCCCGTCCTCCAGTTTCAGCTTTTCGAGACCAGCCTCGTCGTAGTTCTTGGCATCGAAATTCTCCCTCGTCGCTACTGCGGGTTCTTTGACGAAACCGTCTTTCATGGCAGCCGACAGCGGGTAGCTATAGATCACATTCTTGAACGGCTCGGATTTGCCGCCTGCCTCGATGTAAGGGGTTGCGGTGAGTTCCAAGCCTATGATCGGTTTCAGTTCGTTGATGGCTTTCACACCCGCACTGGCCCGATAACGGTGCGACTCGTCCATCAGCAGTACGAGGTCGTGAAGACCTGCCAAATAATCGAAGTAGCTCTCCCCAATGTATTCACTCAGCCGCTTGATCCGGGGAGCCTTGTCACCACGAACCTCGCTGTTGATTTTCGAAATGTTGAAAATGTTGATATGGATCGGGCTGGTATCGAACATTCGAGATTGAATGGCTTCTTCGCTTCGAACGCCGCGCCCGCTCTCGTAGTTGTCCCCAGTGATTAGCTCCGGTGGATTCGTCGCAAACTCAGCGATCCCCTCGAACACGTACTTCGACGTGTTGGGTGTGAAATCGGTGATGAGCTTGTTGTAGATCGTCAGGTTCGGCGCAAGGACAAAGAAATGACGGCTCAATTTCTGCCGGAACATGTACGTGATGAAGGCACCCATGAGCCGGGTCTTGCCGACGCCTGTTGCTAACGCAAAACAAAGTGAAGGGAAGTGTCGCTCGAAATCGGTGACGGTCTTGAACTCGGACTGGATCGTTTTAAGGGCGGCGTCGGTGTCCTGTTGCAGTGAGCCCGACACCACTCGATCCAGAGCCAACGATTCAGCGACCCTTGCCAGAATCTCAAGAGAATCCCTTTGCGGCGGTCGGAGGCTAAGGCGGTTTGCAATAGCGTTCACGTCGGAGTTCATCGGCTGTGATTCTCCTCGGCTGCCGCATCAAACAAATTCATCGAACCGTTCGCGGTCTTCCTCCGTCCGTTGGTCGGAGCGACCGGAACGGGTTCAGGGGGCGGGGGCGCTTCCGGCAGACTCTTGATCTCTAGGCTGTAGTCGTCTCTACCCCACTCGCACCGATTCAAGACCATCTTGGGGATTTTCTTAATTGTCAGGTTTGGGAATTGCGAAACATCCTTGACTCTAAAAGCCGAACAGCAAACCAGTAATGAGCGGCTTTCGCCTACCTCGTCGCTCAACTTCTGCAATTGCTCTCGCGTGAGGGTCTGGGTTGTTACATAGATGAAATCCCGCTCCGTGGAGTAGCCGTGTATCCAGTACTCGGTATCGCTGGGCGCGTAAGTGAATCCTTCGAACTTGCACATGGCTTCCGCAAGCATCGCAGCGTTGAATTGCTTGCTGATAACCCAATTGCCAAACCTGTCTTTTTTCAATAGAGATGGTGCAAGGCTGTAGTACCGAAAGCCTCCGCCCCCTTGCCAGCCAACGGATTGGGTGATCCCAAGTGTGTCCGTTCCATCAATTACATTTCTCAATCGGGGAAGAACCAACGTCTGGCAATGTGCGCCAAATTCGACCATGATCCAACGGCGACCCATCTTGTGAGCAACTGCACCTGTCGTCCCACTTCCGGCGAAAGAATCGAGTATCCAGTCGTCCTGATTTGATGCAATCTCAATAATCCTCTTTAATAACCGTTCGGGCTTGGGAGTCGGAAAAACGTCTTCAACTCCTGTCGCATACGGCAAGACCTCTTTCTTTGCTTCTTGAGTATTTCCGACCTCTGTGTGGAGCCAAATTGTTTGCGGTACAACACCCTCCTGAACATCGGAAAGGAAGCGTTTCAACCGGGGCATGTTGTTGCCATCCTTTCCCCACCAGATTCTCCGATCTTGATCCAATTCTTTGAACTTCTGGGGCGAGACGGCCCAGTATCGACCCTTCGGCGGGCCGTCAATGACTCGGCCCGAAGGACAACTTACCGGATAAAGTCCAAGGCTATAGTAATTTCGTGCTGTTAGCTGATCCGAAATCCAAACGCCACGGGGGTCATCATCGAGGTTCTTGTAACGACTGTCCTGCGTTTCCGAACGAGGTTGAAGGTTCCGATCCCATTTCTCAATGTCTTTCGCATAGATCAGGATATAGTCGTGACTTGACGAAAGGTGGCGAGCGCTGCTCTTCGGGGAGAACATTTTTTGCCAAATGACGGTTGTTACAAAATTAGTCCGGCCAAACAGTTCATCGCAAAGCACCTTTAGGTAATGACATTCATTGTCATCAATTGTGATCCATAAAGACCCGCTCTCTGAGAGCAAGCGTCGCAGCAGTTCCAGACGGTCTCGCATCAGGGATAGCCAAAGCGAATGCTCAACGCCGTCCTCGAAGTGCGTAAACGCTGAGCCTGTGTTGTACGGTGGGTCGATGAACACGCATTTGATCTTCCCGGCAAATTCTTGCTCCAGTGCTTTCAGGGCCAGCAGGTTATCCCCGCTGATCAGCCGATTGTCAAAAATGTCACGTTCCGACACTCTCGTCTTTGCATGATGAGATTTCGCAACATCCTCAAGCAGGATTCGCGGCTCCAACCGTGGGCGACTTTCCTTGCCGATCCATGTCAATTCCAGCTTTGTCGTTTTACTCATGTCTTCTACTCAATCCACTCCTAAGCAAGCGACCAGCGCACCGTGAAGACCGGGGTTTCTTTGCAATCCTGCTGAAGCTTTTTCTCGATTGTCTCGATCAGGTCTTGCCGCTGCTTGTCGATTCTGTCCTGCGCATCGAACAACTCGCGGCGCTTGCGAGTACGTGCTGCGTCAAGTTCTCGCACCTGCTTTTGAATCGAAAGCTTCTCGGCTAGGGCGGGTGCAATCTGTGCGGATCGCCTTGCCTCACGAATCTGCCTATCGAGTTCCTTTAGCTCATACTCCAGCCCAACTTTGAGATCGTCTGACCAGCGATCAAGCTTATCCAACTCCAACTCGAAAAAAGAAGCGTTTCGTTCAGTCAAGGTCGCCAGTAGTTCGTTCTTCTGCCTCTGCAATCCGTCTTCCAGCGCAGTTTGCAGGCTTGTGGGTACGGCGTCTTCCTTTACCGGAGTTCCTGCTGCGTTCAGCGAAAAGAAGCGTCGGCACTGCTCTACATCCACTATCGTGCCGTCGTCAGTCACGCCGCTTAGAAGCACGAAATCTTCAGTTTCGAGCGCCGTCATGGTCTGACAGGCGACGCTGAGGTATCCGCTCTTTCCAATTAGGGATTCGAGGATGGAGATTTTCTTGCCGGAATGGGAATAGTCGAATGACAAACTCTGCGGATCGGGCGTGAAGGCTTTGCACCGCTCGACGATCTTCTGCGCCAGCGGGTGACCCGGACGATAGAGATTGGCATCATCAACATTCTGTCCGCTGCGATACGGGCCCGGATGAATCTGCTCTTCGGGAAATGGGTTCTTGATAAGAGTGAATCCGGGTTGCCCATCCTCGAACTTGGCGTAGGGCTGGAGATAGAAGCGTGTCAGCTCCCACAGCCAATGGTCGAACTTGTTCTTGACCTCGTTACTCTCACGCTGATTGATGCGGAGCTTTTCGTGAACCTCTTCATCGAAGTTTTCCAGAAGCTTCTGGCGCGTTTGCTTGATGCGTTCGTCAATCTGTAGCTCCATCTCGCCCTGTAGCTGGTCGAAATTGAACTGGATTTGTTCCTCGGTGCGACATTTCTGGTAGATGTCGGCGATGCGCTTTTCGAAGTCGAGTCCAGACCCGATGCTGCCCAGCACTTCGTCGCTTGCTCCGAAGACGCCGCTGAAGAGTTTGAACTTCTCATCGAGAAGTTGATAGACCCGCTGATCGGCAGCGTTCTTCTTATTTAGGAAATTAACGACGACAACATCGTGCTTCTGGCCGTATCGGTGGCATCGTCCGATGCGCTGCTCGATGCGCTGGGGGTTCCAGGGCAGATCGTAGTTGATGACCAACGAACAGAACTGAAGATTGATCCCTTCGGCGGCGGCTTCGGTGGCGATCATGATTATCGCTTGGTCGTGGAAATACTCGACTAGCGCGGCCCGCATGTCGGCGGTCTTGGAGCCAGAAATGTAGTCGGTGCCTGCGTGCTTCTTTAGCCAGCTTTGGTAGATTTCCTTCGACTTGGGATCGTTGTTGGAACCATTGAACAGGACAACTTTGCCTTTGTAGTGGGCGATTGATTCAAGAATGCAGCGGACGTATTCCTGAGTCCGGGTGGACTCGGTAAAGATGATTGCTTTTTCTCTGCCGCCCTTACTCTTGGCTTCCGCGAGTCCGCGCTTCAGGGCCGTTTGGAGCCGTTCACCTTTGGAGTTCTTGGCAATCGAGTTCGCCACTTCGGTGAACAGGCGGAGCGACTTTATCTCTTCTGCCACTTGTTCTAACTGCTCCGGGCTGAGGAGTCGGGGGTCGGATTTCTTATCCGTCTCATTCTCGTCCTCCTCCTCTTCCCATTCATCCTCAAGTTCTTCGAAACTCTCGAAGGTCTCAGCAACCTCTTGGGGCGGCTCCACGACAGGTTTTTGCGCGTCTGCGGCTTTTTCCAACTTGTCCGCTAGTCCTTTCAGCGTTCCGGCAATTGCGAATGTCGACGAAGCCAAGAGCCGTCTGAGAATAAGAGTCATCAACTGGCGCTGACTTGCTGGAAGAGCGTAGAGATTCGCACGTTGGAGGTAGTCGGAGACGAGATTGTAAAGCTTCTGTTCTGGTTCGCTGGGGATGAACTCCTCCACCAATGCAATCCGGTTGGTGAACGGAATATATTCGAGCACCTGACGGCGCAACGTCCGCTGGCAGATCGGCTTCAGGCGGTCGCGCAATGACCGAAAGTCGGCATCGGTCTCCAATCGCGAAAACTGGCTCTTAAAACTCTTGATGTCCCCGAAAATGTGCTCGTCAATGATGCTGACCAAGCCGAAGAGTTCGAGCAGCGTGTTCTGGAGTGGTGTTGCGGTCAGGAGCAGCTTGTCGAACGGTGCGAGAGCACTTTTGATAGCATTGCCGATCTTGTTGGTCGGCTTGTAGACGTTTCGTAGCCGATGCGCTTCGTCAAGCACCGCGAGGTTCCAAGCGACCTGACGTAAGTACGGTTCTTTAGACCGTGCGAACTGGTACGAGCAGATGACGATTTCGGATCGGTTGAACGGATTCAGGTTCCCCTCTCGAATCTGTTCGTTGAAGGTCTTAGTCTCCAAAATCACGGAGGGCAGGAAGAACTTATCTGAAAGTTCCTGATGCCACTGCTTCCGAAGGGCTGCCGGGACGATGATGAGAATCTTTCGTTTGCGTTCAGCCCATCTCTGGGATAGGAGTATCCCGGCTTCGATAGTCTTTCCGAGACCGACTTCGTCGGCTAGGATCGCACCTTTTGATAGTGGGGAGCGGAAAGCGAACAGCGCAGCTTCGACCTGATGGGGGTTCAAGTCAACTTGAGCGTCGGCAAGGGAAGCAGCCAGCTTCTCCATGCTGTCGGACGCGCACCGTTTTGTCAGTTCATACGCAAAATACTTCGCGTGATATGCAGTGCTCATCGTGGGGTGAAAAGCAATGATACATCCAGAGTTGCGTCCCCCCTCAAGGCGCAACCTGACCCCTTCTATTTACCACAAATGCGGGGCTTAATCCGCGATTGGTTGAGGTTCAGGGGAATTCCGAACTCGGCAGAGCCAGACGGTTGGAATTCGCATGACCCCGGTGCGGCGAGTGTTATTCTTTGGAGCGTTCTTTTATGAGCGATCACGACGATGCCCGATAACCACAGACTTCGCCTGCACCTAGAGTATCGCGTTCTGTACGCTGCGGATTTTCGCACCATCGTAAAAACGTTCGAGAGGGCCTACAACATTCTTCAGAAGGCCGAGGAGCCGGGAAGACGGATGCGTCGCGCTGACCGATTGATCGTGCAGACTGTGACAACCGGAAACAGTTTGACGTTGATAGCCCTTGGTGGAATGGGTCTGGTCGCCGTTGGGAGATTGATTGCTCTTCGAAAGAATTTCTGGGAATCTGAAAAAGCGAAGTGGGATGCAAAGATTGCGAGGCGAGATTACGAGGACAACGAGAGGCAAGAGAAAATCGAACAAGTGGAGGTAGCCCTCAACCGGGAGACTACTGATGAACAGAAGGTGGCCGAAATTATCGAGAAACTCATAACATTCATCGATAAGTCCAAGGACATAACGTCAATCGAAGTCGAGATAGACGGACGACCGGATGCCGATCCACATAAACCGGGTGCCCTGACCATCCATACGGGACGGAAGTTCAGGTAGCAGGAGCCACGGGGCGCGAGGATACTGGCGGGGATCAGCAGGAAGCGCTTGCGCTCCTCGTCCGCCCTCGGAGTATAATTGATTCGCCTTTTATTCGCTACAGAAAGTTTGGTCGTGGAGCTGGTCTATGACGAAAGGACTATCGGCAAAAACTGCGAAAGAAGGACAATTTCTCTTTGGCTCGGACTTCTTGCATGACCACGTCGGACAGATCATTGACGAGCCGACCGTGGCAATTCTTGAGCTTGTTGCCAACAGCTATGACGCCGGGGCCGACAGGGTAGAAATCGTGTGGCCCAACTTGCCGGGAGATATATTGTCGATCACTGACAACGGGACTGGTATGACCCGCAAAGAATTCGAGACTCGATGGCGAACTCTAAAATACGACCGCATCGCCCAGCAAGGTACGGATGTTATCTTCCCGTCGGGTGTTCCCACCAAGAAGAGAACAGCCTTCGGACATAACGGTAAGGGAAGATTCAGTCCTTTGTGTTTCGGTGATGAATATCAGATCGAGACTTGGAAAGATGGACAATGCACGACTGCGCTCGTTCAGCTAACCACTGGCGGCATGTTTCCATTTCGTTGCGATGTCCAAGGCGAGAAACGGAAGTCCGGTCATGGCACGTGCATTTCAGTTGTTGCACGGCGGAATGTCCTTGCGAGTCCATCCGTGTGCGAACTGATCGGATTCAAGTTCGCTGTTGATCCCAGCTTCGTGGTGACGGTCAACAACCATACGGTGAAGCTCCTGAGTCTTGTTCGGCTCTCGACTGAACAGATTCAGGTCGAAGGCCACGGTAGCGTGACTGTCTATCGCTTAGACCCCCTCAGACAGGAACGAACAACGAGATTGAAAGGAATCGCTTGGTGGGTCAATAGGCGAATGGTTGGTGAGCCATCGTGGGAAGGTTTGGACGGGCCGGGGCAATATTTGGACGGGCGCAGTATGGAAGCGAAACGCTTCAGTTTCGTTGTCGAAGCCGACATTCTGAAAACCGAGACCAACGCTGAATGGACTGGCTTCAGGGACTCGGACAGAACGACTGCCGTTCGGAAGACTGTACATTCGTTCATAACCAACGAACTTCGTGGGCTGATGGCAGACAATCGAAAATCACTTAAGAAGGAAGCGATCCAGCAGAACCGAGGCTTGATCGAGCAGCTTCCGCCCGCGTCCCGACGACAAGTTGGCACATTCATCGACGAAGTTCAGGAGAAGTGCCCGGGCATTTCTCCAAAGGAACTTTCCCAAACAATCGAGATACTAGGAAAACTGGAACAGAGTCGTTCAGGCTACGATCTGCTTCGGCAACTGGTCGTGTGTTCGCCGAATGATCTAGACACGTGGAACTCGCTGATGCTGCGCTGGTCGGCCAAAAACGCAGAGATAGTGCTTGGAGAGCTTGAGAGAAGGCTTACCGTTCTGAAGGACTTACAGGAGCTAATACGCGACAAAGGCGCAGATGAGCTTCACGAGTTGCAGCCGCTCTTTCAACGCGGTCTGTGGATGTTTGGTACAGAATACGAAGCCGTGGAATTCACGTCGAATCGCAGCATGAATACGGTTGTGCGGGAACTCTTTAAGAAAAAGGGAGTAGATGCCTCACGTTCGCGTCCAGACTTCATCGTTGTACCTGACAGTTCAATAGGCTTCTATGCCGCAGATGAATTCGGTGCGGACGGCGAAGTGTGCGGCACTCGCAAAATACTGATTGTCGAACTTAAGCGTGGTGGGTTTTGTGTCACCCAGTCGGAGGCTGACCAAGCGCGAGAGTATGCGAAAGAATTGAGAGCGAAGGGTTGCGCTGGAGCGACAACCAAGATTGAGGCTTACGTTCTTGGGGCATCTGTTGAGGGGGGGCTGGATGAAATGACACAGGGCCAAGTCACAGTGAAGCCCTGTCCTTATGACCTAATTTTGAATCGCGCTCACGCCCGCACGTTCAACCTGCAAAGGCGGATCGAAGAGAGTAAACCCGAAATTATGCAGGACGAAGAAATCGCCGAAGTGCTCGAAGAGTCGCTGCCCTTTGAAACGGGCGGGTCAACGAAAATCAATTGAAGGACGCCCGACGTGAGACAGCGGGACAAACTTAGACGGCAGCACGTTAGGCTGGTCACAAAGGCGTTGCACGCTTCTGGAGTACATCAGCCGCCCCGAACCACTTCGGGCAGCTGAATCGCCCCAGAATCGGCTTTCCGCCAAGTCTAGTTCTTGTGGATGACTCGTTCGTATTGCCGCAGACTGCCCAGACTAACGAACCTGACCTTCCGCCTGTCCTTCGTGAGTATCGTCTTGCCCGTGAATGGAATCTTCCTGAGAGTCCCCGGCTTGTGCCGGACTGAGAACTTGCCGAAGCTACCGAGTTTCAGCGTGAATCCGTTCGCATCCAGATTGTTGAGAAGCGTTGCTTCCAAGCTCCCGGTCACAGCGTCCACGATGTACTCGGCTTCCTTCTTTGTGGGCAGCGCCAACGCCTGCTGAAGCCTCACCACCAGCTCATCTCGACCCCTTAGCCTTGCTCGCATGCAGTTCAAATCCTTTCGAAAGGAAGTATCCATGCAGAGCAATACCGCCGCAGTTGAAAATCAACCTGTCAATTTCACGAATATTTCTGTGGAAAACCGGAAGTCCGACCCGTTCACGATTGTTGATGGGAGGTACGTTGGGCACGACGGGTTCGTCGTGCCGAAGAACTTCGACGAATTCCACGAGCGGTTCCCCCAATACGTCCGCAAGTGGGTCAATAGGCACGTGGATAGCTCTGCGCCGAGAGAGGACGTAGAGGACTGGACTCAAGACCTTCTCATTCACTTGCGTTACCTGCCCGCGACGTCCAAGCACCGTCAGGCCGGCAAGGAAGACATCGTGCAAACGTTCGATCCGCACAAGCACTACGGAGCGAACCAAGCCCGGTTTCAGAACTACATCAACCTGTGCCTCGGAAACAAATTTAGGACGATCTACTCGAAACGGCTGAAAAATCCCTTGTGTCGTCCCGGCAACGTATCCCTTGCCACCCATTGGGAAGAAACGGATCGCGATCAAGTGGGAGACGAGTTCTGCCATGCGCACTCGGCGTATCTCAGGAAAAGGTGTGAGCGGCAGGAGAGACAGCGCGATGACAGGCACCGGATTGGCGAGTTCGTCGAGTTTGTGCAGCGCGAGGATTCGGGCGTGCTTCCCGTAATGGGTGCGATTGCAGCAACGGGGACGCCCAGCGGTGGAGCTGAGTTGCTAGGGACAAGTGAAGCGGACTTCTGCCGCAAGTACACCCGGCTGCGCCAGTTGGGAACTTGCTTCGCAGACGGGGAGCCCGTCCCACGGCAGCGCAAGCCGTACAGGACGAGGCATGCAAGATGGGAAAGAGTATAGAGGAACGGGAATCTGCGTAGATGCCTATGAGCCAGCCAAACGAGGAGATGCTTAACTTCTTTGGCTGGCAAAAAACCAGAAACAATCCTGATCCACACCTGATCCACAACTCTCGAAATTCGGAACGTTTTGCAGGGACTTGGGCGGTCTTCTAAGTTTGTAAGTCCCTGTAAATCCTAGTGCGGTCTCCCTGTCACGGCAGAGGCCGCGGGTTCGAGTCCCGTCGTCCCCGCCATTCCTTTCAAGCACTTGCTAAGGAATTGGCAATTTGAGTCATGGTCCAGTTTGGTCCAGTTAGGCCAGTGCTTCTCCCTTTGTTGAGTACCATCCGAACAAGTTTGCTTTGTGCCAGCCTCTTGTTCGGCATACCCGCCTGAGCGTAAAGATCCAGCGTAATGCGACTGTTCGCATGACCTAGGAGATCCTGTACCACCTTCACGTCCTCGTTGTTCTGAGTCAGCAAAGTTGTGTACGTGCGACGGAAGGTGTGGAATCCAACACGCTTCTGGATATTCGCCGCTTTGACTGCCGGTCGTCCGTATCGTCGCCACACGGTCTCTGGCCAGCGGGTTGTTTGCCTTTCATTGTCGGCGAGGCAAACACCCAGTCTGTTTCGCGATTGTACGGACCAACCAGCCTCAGCTCGAACAGAGACTCGGCCAAAGCAGCGTCGAGCGGTACATCCTTTGCGGAAGCTTCCGTCTTGGGAGCACCCTGGACCATCATCACCACTGAACGGCGAACATGGATTACGAGGTTCTCGAAGTCCACATCCTCCCATTGCAAGCCGATCAGTTCTCCACGTCGCAAACCGGTGAAAGCGTCCAACTCTGCCGCCGTTCGAAGAGGTTCTGGCAGTTCTTTGAGCAGTGCCATGGTCTCGTCGGGCGTCAGCACATCGGGCGTCCTCATACGCTTCGCACTTTGACGTACGCTCTTGATCGGGTTTCGTTCTGTCCACTCCCATCGGATCGCATGAGAAAACAAGGCGCTCATCAGATTCCTGATTTTGGCCCTGCTCCCACGTGCCGACGGCATTGTTTTCAACCACGCTTCGACATCCACCGCTTTCACCTCGGAAAGACGGTATGACCGCCAGCGTGGAAGAACCTACTTTTTCAAGTAAATGTCGTAGGCGTACTCCGCGGAGTAAAACATGTGATGCTCGTCTCCGCTTCCAGTTGTCGGCTTCTGCGTTGAAAAAATATCCGGCAGTTCGTGCTCCTGGTAGTGCTTGACGAGGGTCTCGACGCTCACGTTCTTGAACAGTTGTTGCGGAGTTTGTCGGTCGATCGTCAGACGGATTGCATCGGCCGCAGACTGCGCTGCTGATTCGGTTGGAAATTCCTCTAGAGTCCCAACGACGATGTTCTTTCGACAAACCGAACCGTCTATTTGAACTTCTCTCCATCGGAACTCCCAAACCTTCCTTTCCTGCGATCCGCCAGTTTCAGGCTACCGTGCTGATGACTCGTGCGCCTCATCAATCCTCCTTTGTGTGAGACGACACGGATGGCTGCCTCAGCTTAGCGCAGGTGGAGTGGCGGGTCGATAGTGAATGCCTGTGGAAGACCGCGGCTTAGCCGGCCTTCTTCGTTCGCAGCCAAATCTCCAGATCGGAGGCGCGGAACCGCCGTAGTTTGTCGACCTGGATTCCGTGAATCTGGCGATTGCGAGCCATGCGCTGCAGCGTTTTCGGATGAATGCGGAGCAACTGTGCCGCTTCATCGCTGTCCAAGAGTGGCTCGAAGACGAATTCATTTCTTGGCCGGGACTGGCTTGGGAGAGGGAGCGAACCTCGATGGCTGGGAAGCGGACATGATGAACTCCTGAGCCAAATTCATTAACTTCGAACAGAATCTGGTGCACGATTTCGTAAGAAATCTAGACGCTCCCCCTTGCCTTGAAATGGCGTTCTCCTGGTAGAGTGGCGCGGCATTTTCGTCTCAAGCCAGTCCGCAATCTGGTGAGGATCGAGGCGGATCGATGTTCGCACACGGAAAAAGGGCATGTGATCGTCCTCCACTTCTTTGTAGACAGTCCGGACGGCGACGCGGGCGCATAAGAGCTAATCAAGTCGCGCTTCAGGTCGGGCGCCTGTCCAGCTTCGCAAACAAATATCCTCACCTACTCTTCGTTGTAGAATTTGAAGCTGTATTGACCCGGGAAAACGTGCCCCAGATAGAGCACGCGAGCTTACGCTTGGCGTCCACATGCACACAACCATTCTCGCCGCATTTTTTGAGTTTTCTCGCACCGCGGTCTCGATGTGCAGCGCCGGTATCCTGCTTTTCCTGATTGCCCTGTGGGCTGCCAAGGCCGATATCGCGCGGGCCCGCGGCCTCGACAAGATCGTAGCCTTGAGCAATTTGTGTTTCGCCATCCCCTTGGCGGTCTTCGGCGCCCTGCATCTCTCGGGCGTAGAATTTGTCATGCCAGAAGTGCCCTCGTATATGCCATGGCGTCTGTTCTGGGCTTATTTCGTGGGCTTCGCGTTGCTGGCCGCGTCCTTGAGCATTGCCACAAACATTCAGGTGCGCTGGTCCGGCCTGCTGTTCGGGATCATGATGTTTCTTTTTGTGGCGACGTTGGACATCCCGGGAGCTCTCGCCAGCCCCAGAGACAGGTTTGCGTGGGCGTTTGTCATCCGCGAAATGTCATTCGCTGGCGGAGGCTGGATTCTTGCGGGAAACGCGATGCGCGGGCAAGGCAAAAGCAAGCTCATAACTGTGGGCCGCGTATTGATCGCGATTGCCGCTATATTTTTTAGCGTTGAGCATTTTCTGCACCCAGCGGGATGCCCCGGAGTCCCGCTCGAAAAACTGACGCCTCCGTGGATTCCGGCGCGCCTGCTCATTGGCTATCTGACGGGCGCAATTCTCTTCGTTGCCGGGGCAACCATTCTCCTAGCCAGGAACGCGCGCATGGCAGCAACGTATCTCGGCACCTGGATTGTGCTGCTGGTCTTGTTCATCTATGGGCCGATTCTGATCGCGGCGCTGGCCGACCCGAGCACTGCCGTCAAAGTTGAGGGGATCGACTACTTCGCGGATACGCTGCTATTTGCCGGAGCGATTCTCGCGCTCGCCAGCGCGACGCCACGCACGGATTAAAATGCCGCCTGCAAACTGGCCGTATTGAAAGATATCCGCGACCATTTCGCCGCGTCCGATGCGACCCTAAGGGGCGGGGGTGTAGCTTCATTCGCCTTCGCTCGTGACTACCTGCGCCGCCGCTTTGTCTTGCTTCCTCACGATCTCATCCACCAGAAACAAGTCGGTGAGCAGAGCGCGGAGATGGATGGAAGCGTTCAAATTGTCAATCAACTGGGAACTGATGGCAGGCTGAGCCAGAACCAGATCAATAGCGGCAAGAGAATCGCGAGCGTCGCGATCAAGCACGGCAAAGAATGCGGCGTATTTGGCGGCGGGCTCAAGGCTTTCCTCTTTGACTGCCATCGCACAAGTCTCCGCCAGCCCCGTCAAGGCTTTCACGGCGCGCTGCAGGAACACACGCACTTCTCCACCTGATTTGCTGCCTTGGTCACTGGGAAGTCCCTGGGCCGCGTAAGCCAACATAAACTCGTAGCACTCTTCCACGGTCTCACACCGATTCGAAATCTCAGCCAGCATCGGTTAGCCCTCGGCCTTCCACCCGGCTGGAAGTGGATGACGAAGAAGACGTCTCGACCACCCATCGTTTGGGATCGTGTTCTTTCAGATAAAAGTCGCGGTCCATCCAGCCGAAAATCATCGATTTCGTAATCGCGCGTTTCTCCGGCCGGAGTCCGAAGTAGACGTGCATCATTACCAGCGCGATCAGTCCCACGCCCGCCAGACCGTGCAGCACGTACATCAGGCCCCAGGTCATGTCGCTGAATAGATATGGATTCCGCGGAAAAAAGATCGTGCGAACGCGAGACATCATGAAAACGCCGGTAAGAATCACCGACAACCCGCACAAGATGATGACGCCGTGGAAGAGCTTGTTTTCCAGAGGATACTTGGCAAACTTTCGCGGCGGTGCTGCGGACATTCCGAAAAACCGGCGGATTCTTTTCCATGCGTCGTGCACATCCGTTTTGTCCGGCCAGATCGACCAAAAATCCAGCCAGAAGGAGGCATGGATGATGTGAAAGATGATTGAAACCGTTAACACGACGCCAGCGATCCAATGATAGGTCACCCAATTGAACTGGACGCCCACCTTCGGGAGGAAGGCGGTAAACAGAAGCGTGAACATGGACGCTGCCATGATCCAGTGAAACAGACGTGCCACGAGAGAATGCCGGGGAACGTGCTTGGGTATGCCCGCGGAGGCTTGCGGAGAGGAATCGCCGGCGAACTCTCTCGCCTTAGCGAAATACATCACGTAGGTGGCGTGAACCATCAGGAAGAGCAACCCTGCGATCGCTGAAACCCAGATCAAGAACCATGCAATATGGATCGGGACACTTTGTCCCCACGGACTCGTGGCCCACTCTAAGAAGCCCATGTTGCCTCCTCCACTCCACTGATGGCACGCTTCACCAGATTTCTCATCAGCGGGATCTTGTAGGCGTTGAACTGCAATGGAACTGCTCCTTGCACGGCCAGTTTCCCCGCCATCTCACCGGTCGCCGTGTTTCGCGGCTTGCCGCGAACTGCATCTTCGACCGCCTTTAACCGTAACGGACGGGCGGCGGCGCCGTTCACAGCGATTCGGATACGCTCGATGCTATCTCCCGAGGTCACCATGGCTGAGGCCACGTTCATGAGCGGGAAATCCCAAACGTTCCGGTCCCGGATTTTTTCGAAATAGAACTGCGCGCCCGCCCACGTGGAAGGAATACGAATGGCTGTAAGCAGGTCCCCGGGCTGCAAGATGTGCAGCCGGGTAATGTCGATCTCAGGACCGATGAAGTAATCCTCCGCATCCACCACGCGCTCACCCTTAGGCGTGCGCAGGACGAACCTGGCGTCCAGCGCAATCAAGGCCGGGGCGGAGTCGGAGGGATTCACCGCCACGCAGCGGTCCGCGTGCAGAATGGCATGCTCACGGTTGCGGCCCTCCGGCGTATCGGCATAGCAAATGTTGCCGCCGGCCCGGTAGCACGGCCAACCGCCCCGGTAATACCAGCAGCGCGTGTCCTGTGAAACATTGCCGCCGAGTGTTCCCTGATTGCGAATTTGCGGCGACGCCACGAGTTCCGCGGCCTGCGCCAGCAGGCCATACTTCTGCTTGATGATGGGATGATTCACTACTTCCGTCAGGGTGGTCATCGCGCCGATCTCGATGCCGTCCCCGGTCGTGCGAACGCTGCGCAGTTCCTCGATTCCGCTCAAGTCGACCACGGCCTTGGGCTTCCGGATTCGATCTTTGAGCCAGTCGAAGCTGTCGAGCCCTCCGGCCAGCACCCAGGCGTCGGGCCCGTGCTGTTCGAGCAACTTCTGTGCATCGGCCACGGAACTTGGCTGAAACAACTCGAAAGCCGGCATTACGTCTCGTATGACAGCCATAATTCTCCTTCAAATCTCCATCAAATGTGGGCCATCAGAGGATGCTGCATCGGCCGACCAGCTTCGAGCGACGTCAGAATCGTGTCGGCGTTCACCGGTGCACGCTGGAAAATCTCGTCCCCGAGTGCATCCGAGAGTGCGTTCAAGATGGATGCGCACCCGCCGGCCACGGGCGGTTCGCCAACACCGCGAGCGCCCACCGGTGTCTCCGGGTCCGGAATATCCAACGCGGTCCATTGCATGTCGACGGGTACATCCAGAATCGTCGGCGGTTTGTTGTGTTGGAATCGCTTGGAAAGCATCTCGCCGTAGTGCGGATCGAACACCCACTTCTGACCGATCGCATGGCCGATGCCGAGCGTCGAACGGCCGAGCACCTGGCCTCCCAGCGCTCGGGGATGGATTACCGTGCCGACATCGGCGGAGGCGAGGAAGTCCACGATATAGTACTTGCCGGTTTCGACATCGACTTCAACCTCGGCGAAACTCGCGACGTAGGAAAATGTCGAGCCGTCGCGTGGGTAGTTGTCCTTGGCTGCCGCCACCAAGCCCTGGCCCGCCAGTGCCGCGACCGATGCCTTCGTCAATTTGTGGACATCGGCGGGCGCCTCATGGCCATCGTAGATGCCACCAAGTTCAATCGCGTGTTTCGCGGCCTGCGCCAAAGTCATTCCGGCGCCGCCGCCCTTGCGGAAGACTCGCTCGTTGGCGACCTCGTATTGCTCGGGTTTGCCGCCGAGCTTCTTCGCCGCGATTTCCTGAAGCTTTTTCTTCGCGTCCATCGCCGCCGCATACGCTGCCCGCGTCATCGCGTGGGTGGTCTGGCTGCCGCCGGACACACAGGTGAAAGGAAGATTTTTTTCCGTGCTGCCCCAGGTTACATCGCATTTCTCCCACGGCACACCCAGAACTTCTGCACCCGCGCGGTGCACATCAATCACCGACTCCGTCCCCAGATTGCCGATTCCAGACTGGAAGGTGATCCGGCCATCCGGCTTGATGACCAGAAGCCCGTCGAATCCGATGGTGCCGCCGACGTAACAGCTCAGCGATACGCCAACGCCGCGAACTTTCGCGCCGATCCTTTTCGGAGTGCGTGCAATCCTCTCACTCCATTTGAATTGTTCCGCGCCGCGGTCGAGCGCTTCTTTGAGGAATGCACTGGTGGCATACTGCCGTTTTCCCTGCATCGCTGGTCCGAACGGCGCCTTGCCCTCGGGACAGTTGATGCGGCGGATCGCCACCTGGTCAACTCCGAGCTTGCGCGCCGCTTTCGCGATGATCGGCTCGAGGATGACAATCCCTTGCAGCCCACCAGGAGAACTCTGCGCACTGCGCGGCGGCGTATTCGTCAGCACCGTCACCCCCCGCCAGCGCATGGCTTGCGGCTGGTACAAAAGAGAGACGATGCGGCCCGATGACGGGGCATCACCCACCGCGTCGTATGGACCGTTGTCGCAAATCACGAACATATCGAGACCAGTGATCTGTCCCTCTTTCGAGAAGCCCACTTTCATCCGTCCTTGAAAACCGGGACGCGCGCGTCCGATGAAGGTCTCTTCCTCGCGGCTGATGCGCATCATTACCGGAGCATTCGTTTTCTTGGCCAGAAGAGCAGGGATGATCATCGACACCCCACCGGTGATCTTGCTGCCGAACCCACCGCCGGTGTATTCGCTGATAAAAACAACGTTGTCTGGACTAATGTTCAACCACCGGGCGATCGCGGGCAGCGTTTGCGCGGTGCTTTGCGTGCCCGTGTAAATGTAGACCTTGCCATTCTGCCAGTAAGCCATCGCGCTGCGGGTTTCAAGAGTCTGATGACTGGTGTCGGGCGTGACGAACGTCTCGTCAAGCACGAGCGCCGCATTCTTGAAGCCGGAATCGAGATCGCCATACGACCATTCGTCCGGGGCCTTGCCCATCGGCAGACGGCCATGCTTTTCTTCCGCGAAGTCGGCCTTGGTCCACTTCAGCACTGTAATCACGGGTGGACCTGGATTTTGTCCCGCAGGCCGGGTCCATACGTTGCCATCGGTTCGCGGATTGGGACCGCCTGGTCGCAGTGTGTCGAGCGGATCGACTACGAACGGAAGCAGTTCAAAATCGATCTGAATTTTCTCGATGGCTTCCGCGGCGGTGAGTTCATCGACCGCAGCTACGGCAAGAATCGGTTCGCCCTGATAAACCGGCTCATTGGTGAGCCCGCGTTCGCCCCACTTGCTGGCCTTGATCACCGTTCCATTGTCGGTAAGGGTATCGGCGGGGGCGGGAAGATCGTCAGCCGTGAGAATGGCTTTGACGCCGGGCATGGCAAGCGCTGCTTTCGCATCGATCTGCTTTACGCGCGCATGTGGCATTGGGCTGAGCAGCAGCTTGCAGAACAACATGCCTTCCGCGCGAAAGTCCTCGGCATATTTCGCCTGGCCGGTAACCTTCGCATACAGATCTGGCGTCTTATAGTTCTTGCCGATCAGCTTGTAACCGGCCCCGTATTGGCGCTCACTGGGGTTGGCAGTTTCAACAACCTTTTTGCTATCCAAGGTTAGACCTCCTCATATTCTCGGCGCCGCGCATCAGCGCGGTAAGAATTTTGTCGTAGTCCTGGCAGCGGCATAGGTTTCCCGAAATGCCCTGCGCCAATTCCTGGCGGGTGGGATTGGAATTGGTTTTCAGGTATCCCACGGTGGTCATAATGAATCCAGGCATACAGAACGCGCATTGAAATCCCTGTTCGTCGATGACGCCCTGCTGTACCGGATGCAAGGTTCCGTCGGCGGCGGCCAAGCCTTCGATGGTCACAACTTTCCGTCCACGCACCGTGTGGGTGAGCACCGAACACGAATAGTACGGAATATCGTCAATAAGGACGGTGCAAGATCCGCATTCCGCGCGGTCGCATCCCAGCTTGGTGCCGGTAAGCCCCAGCTTGTAACGCAGCGTCCACGCCAGCGTCTCTTGCCTCATGACATCGACGCGGCGCTGCTGACCGTTGACGTTGAGAGTAATCAGCCGTTCGCCTACACCGGCAGTCGACTGCTGGCCCTGCAGAAGAGACGAGGCGCGAAACAGATAGCTCGCGGAGGAGACTGCCACACCGCTGGTGATGACACCTTTAATGAAGTTCCGCCTTGAGACAGCTTTCGGCACGTCTTCGAATGCCTTGGAACCTGCTTTCTCCGTCATACTGGGTACCTCTCATCGCCTGCAGCCGTGTCAGCGTCTTGCAGGGAAGAAATCAATATGGGGTTCCGCATACAAGTAGTTGGATTACCAGAAATAATTCTCGGATTCGGAAATTTCCGAATTCACGGGTGCCCATGACATGCAAACGAGCATATGGTAACCCCGCCCAGATGATGTAGGCTCCGGTCGGCGCATACCGAATTACTTGATCTCGACCTGATCCAGTTCGAATTCGAACTTTCCCGCCTCCTGGCCGCGAGCGAAAACAATTCCCGTCAGATCGCTACCATCCGTGTCGAAACTGGCAATGGGAAACGAATACTGCTTCCATTCCGCACCGGTAACGAAGGTTGTCATTGCAGGCATTCCATTCTGTCCCGAACGGCTCTGGGTCAGAACAACCAGGGAGAATATTTTTCCATCTCCTTTGGCCCAGAAACTTATCGTCTTCTTGCTGGAGAGATTGGCCGGTTCCGCCGGCGAGGCGGCCGGCGCGAACAGGACTCCTGCCCAGGGGAACGGCCCGCCGGGAACGATCTCGCCGCTGACGCGCAGTGCTCCCTTGGAGTTGTTGGCGCCCGGTCCCACGATCTGCATTGAGGCGGTGGATTTGCCGCCGTTCATGGCGTCCGTATTCACCGTCCATGATCCGTAGTTGGCCGAAGCCTTTCCTTCGTCGAAGGTGCTGACCACGCCGGACTCCGATCCCGCGGGAGGTGGCGGCGGCAGCGGCTTGCCAGTCTCACCGTGGACACCGACCACAGTCAAGTTGACGATGTTGGTCTGGTCAGAGCTCGGACCGACCATGAGTTCGAACACTCCCGGTTCCACCACACGATGCATGTCGACGTTGAGCATGGTGAGTGTGTCGGGCGTGATCGTAAAATCCACGGTCTTTTTTTCGCCGGGCTTCAGCGTGATGCGCTGGAAGCCCTTCAACTGCATCACCGGTCGTGTTACCGATGCGATTTTCTGGTGCACGTACAGCTGCGGAACTTCATCTCCCTCGCGCGAGCCGGTGTTGGTGACGTCGATGGTGACCTTGGCAGTTCCGCCGACCTCGATTTGTGAAGGTTCCACGCGAAGATTGTCGAAGCGGAACGTGGTGTAGCTGAGGCCGTAGCCGAACGGAAAAAGCGGCTTGCGCGTGCTAAAAGCGTAGGTGCGGTTGGCGGACGGCTTGTGATTGTAGAAGTCGGGCAGATCGCCGACAGAATGCGGAAACGTGATGGGCAGCTTCCCGCCGGGATTCACATCGCCGAAGAGAACGTTGGCGGCGGCCGTTCCGCCTTCCTGGCCGAGGTACCAGCCCTCGAGAATTGCCGGGACGTGCTCGGCAATGTAGTTGATGGAGAGCGGCCGGCCGTTGATCAAAAGCACGACCGTGGGAGTTCCGGTTTCAACGACCGCCTTGACCAGATCGTTCTGAGCACCGAGCAGATCGAGGGAATCGCGATCTCCCAAGTGCTGTTCGGACCAGGCTTCGCGGTTGGTGCTTTCGTTTTCGCCTACTACCAGAATGGCAACTTCCGCTTTGCGCGCGGCAGCGGCGGCGGCTTGAACGCTCTCCACCTGCGTTTTAGGATCGATGAGTTTAACATTGTCCGCGAACCAACCGTGCCAGTCCGGCTTCGCATCGGTAATCTTGCAGCCTTCCGCGTAGATCACATTGGCTTTTGACCCCACGCGGTCGCGAATGCCTTGCAGGATGCTGACGCTATGAGCCGGTTCGCGGCTATAGCCGCCCAGATGAACGTCGGCGGCGTTGGGCCCGATCACGGCAATGGTTTTGAGCTTGGTCAAATCCAGGGGTAACAGATTCTTCTCGTTCTTGAGCAGTACGACCACTTCCTGTGCGGCCTTCACTGCGAGCTGGCGGTGCTCTGCACTATTGGTAATCTTCTCCGCGTAGTCCGGATCCACATACGGATTGTCGAACAGCCCGAGCCGGAACTTCGTGGCCAGCACGCGCGCCGCCGCTCTGTCCACGTCACTTTCCGGAACGTTCCCTTGTTTCACTTGCCAGAGAAGCGTGCGATACACCGAACCATCGGACAGGTCGTAATCCACGCCAGCCGCAATCGCGAGGCGAGCCGCATCCGCATTGTTGGCGGCGACACGGTGCGTACTCACCAGCATCTGCAGGCCATCACCGTCGGAGGTGATGTAACCGCGGAATCCCCACTCCTGGCGCAGGACGCGGTCAAGCAGCCAGTGGTTGATGTGCGACGGAATGCCGTCAATCTCGTTGTAGGAGGCCATCACGCTTCCAACCTTGGCTTCCTGCACTGCGGCCTGGAAGGGCACCAGGAAATTCTCTCGAATAATGCGTTCTGAATAATTGGCGGGCCCGGTGTTGGTGCCGCCTTCGGGCTGGCCATGAACCGCGAAATGTTTGGCGGTCGCCAATACGTGATGACGGCCGATGAGGAACGAATCGCCTTGCAGGCCTGTGATCGCGGCCACTCCCATCCGCGAGGCGAGATAGGGATCTTCGCCGTAAGTTTCTTCGGTGCGTCCCCAGCGCGGATCGCGAGCAATATCCAGAACTGGCGTGAAGACTTGGCCTGCGCCCCGGGATCCGGCTTCGTCACCGGCGGCCGCAAATACTTGATGCACCAGTTCAGAATCCCAGGTGCTAGCCAGGCCCAGCGCCTGCGGAAAGCTGGTGCTACCATATTCCATGAATCCGTGGAGCGCTTCGCCCATGAATAGGGCGGGGATGCCGAGCCGGCTTTTTTCTTTGAGAAAACGCTGTATTCCGTTGCGCAGGATTGCCGCCTGACGGGAAGTGAAGACGAGATCAGGGTTCCACCATTGCCCCATCGTGGCTCGCGCTTTCTGAGTGGTGAACGTCCCGGTGGGATCGATGACTTCGGACTGAGCTTCCCCGCCACCGGTGATCTGCTGGACTTTTTCTTCCAGCGTCATACGCGGCAGCAAATCGTCCACACGCTCGTCAACGGTGAGACCAGGATTGCGGTATTTGGGAGTGTTGTCTTGCGGTTTAACTTTGTCTTGACCGGTTGCGGCCGCGGTGCACAGCAATGCCAGGCCGAGGAGCAAGCACAATAGAGGAATTCGTTCCCTGATTTTCATTTTGGTCGCTGAAGCGGCAGCCTCCTTTCGCGCTTGCGGACCCGTGTTACGCCGAGATACGAGAGAAGCGGAGACGCGGTTCCGTTCATCTCCGGAAAGACAAAACGTAATCGCGTGGCTCGCTACTCTGGCAGTTCGTGCTTGCCCTTGATCCTAAACTCAACGTCCTCCTGTGGAGCAGCCGTTCCCGGCTGTCCCCCTCCCACGCTGATGCGGTAGGCTCCCTTGGCGACAAGTCGATCTCCCTTTTCGTTCACTTCGCTCAAATCGCGCGCATCCAGTGTGAAGTGGACATGCTTAGTTTCGCCAGCCCCCAAAGACATCCTGCTAAACCCGCGTAGCGCGCGAATCGGGGCGGCCGGAGACTTTGGAAAACTCAAATATAGCTCCACAACTTCGTCACCCTCCCGCTCGCTGACGTTCTTCACATCCGCTTCCACGCTCAGGGAATCGCCTGCCTTCAGCTTCGTTGTAGAGAGCGTCAAGTTGCTGTACTCAAATTTCGAATAACTGAGTCCATGGCCGAAGGCATAAAGGGGCTGGCCTTCAAAATACCGGTAAGTCCGGTTCTTCATCGAGTAGTCTTCAAATACGGGCAACTGCTCGACGCCCTTGTAAAACGTCACCGGCAGCCGGCCCGCCGGGTTATTTACACCCGCCAGAGTTTGGGCGATCGCAGTTCCGCCTTCTTCGCCCGAGTACCAGGCGTCGAGAATGGCATCCGCGTGTTCGCTGGCCCAATTCACTGCGAGCGCGCTGCCGTTCATCAGGACCACGATGAGTGGTTTGCCAGCTCCCTTCAATGCTTCAAGAAGATCTTCCTCCTCTTTTGGCAGATCAAGGCTCGTGCGGTCACCACCCTTGAAACCCGGCACGTCCACTTTCATCTCTTCGCCCTCGAGTTGAGAAGTGATGCCGACTACCGCGACGACAGCGTCGGCGTCCTTTGTCAAAGCGAGCGCCTCGGGGATGGGATCAGCCACAAGACGAAGCCATACCAGCCTTATGCCCGTGCCACCTTGCCCGTATTCCAGCTTGACGGAGTAGCGATGTCCTTTCTCCAACCGGATGGTTGCTTCTGTCGGCTTGGGATCGTGCAATAGGAAGTCATCCACAATCAGTTTGCCGTCCAGCCAAAGACGGTTCATCGAGCCCACGTTGCCGATTTGATAGTCGCCCGATTCGTCGGGGGTCAGGAACCCTGTCCATCGCACCGAAAAATCCCCCATTCCAGGAGGCGGAGCGATGGAGGACCGTTCAGGATGGAATCTTTGCAGGTCGATGGCTTTGTCCACACGGACCAACTGGGGCGTGCCTTCGAAGTCTTTGTCGGGAAAGTATTCTCCTCTCAGGCCTGCCTGACCGTCCTCGGTCGAGAGCACGGTAGCCGGAATGAGTTCTTCGGTCCTTAGAAAGTTCATGCCTGGCGAGTACGTAACCTGAGCTGAAGCGAATTGCTGGCGAATGCCATCCAACGCGGAAGCCGCATGGGAAGCCGTACCACTGTAGTTGCCATGCAGCACCTTGATGGACTCGGCGAGCGGTCCAACAACTGCGATCTTCCTGATATTTGCATTCAGCGGCAGAACGCCGTCGTTTTTCAGCAGCACGATGGATTCACGAGCCGCTTGCAGCGCAAGTTCGCGGTGAGGAGGGCTGTCAATCTCTGAATCCGGCGTCTGGGCATACGGCACCATCTCGGGAGGATCGAACATTCCCAGCCGGAAACGGGCGGTGAACAGGCGTTTCAGCGAAACATCGAGGTCTTTCTCACTCAGCAAGCCCTGCTTCACGGCCTCCAAATACTTCACATAGTCGGAGTTGTCAGTGGCCTTGGTAAAGAAATCCGCACATTCATTGTCCATCCCCGTCTTCATTGAAACCGCGGCAGCTTCGGCCAGGCTCTTGGTGAAGTGGTGGCCGTTGAAGACGTCAACGATGGCATCGCAGTCGGAGACGACATAGCCATTGAACTTCCAGGCGCCGCGCAGCTCATCTTCGAGCAGAAACGTGTTGGCACAGGCGGGTTGGCCGTTGATCCGGTTGTAGGCGCACATTACCGATTCAGCTTTACCTTCGGTAACTGCGGCGCGGAAGGCGGGCAAATAAGTGTCCTCCATGTCGTGTTTCGACACTTCCACGTTGATCATGTGCCGCGACGGCTCCGGTCCGCTGTGCACGGCAAAATGTTTGGGCGTAGAGATCACCCGAAAATACTTCGGATCGTCTCCTTGCATCCCGGTGACGAAGGCAACGCCCATTCGCCCGGTGAGAAAGGGGTCCTCGCCGTACGTCTCTTGCCCGCGTCCCCAGCGCGGATCGCGGAAAATGTTGATATTCGGCGACCAGAAGTCCAAGCCCTCCATGATGTCCCGGCGACCGGCGCGTACCGCCTGGTTATGTTTCGCTCGCGCCTCTGTGCTGATAACCACCGCCATGTCATGAATCAAAGGAAGATCGAAGGTTGCCGCGAGTCCAATCGGCTCGGGAAACACAGTGGCAGTTCCAGCATTGGCAACTCCATGCAAGGCCTCACTCCACCAGTCGTACGCGGGAACCTGCAACCGCGGGATGGCTCGAGCCTGGTTCACCAGTTGGGATGCCTTCTCTTGCAGCGTCATGCGCGCCACGAGGTCGTCAACACGCTCACTCACCGGCAGCGAGGGATTCAGATAAGGCAAGACAGTCGAAGGCTCCGTGGTTTGCGCGACGGCACTGGATACTGCTACAAACAGGACCACAGTCAGCAACGGGAACATCCGAAGACGACATTCGGGCATAAGGTGGCGACTCCTGACAACTGACAGCAGCATTGAGCGGAACAGGCGGCCGACGTTAACGGCGCGATGCAGTATAGCATCGTCAACTTACACGGAAACGAGATTCTGATGGACTATTGGGTCTTTAGCATGTGTTCTGTCACGGTAGAGCGTAGGGTCTCACCTCTCAGCCACGCCTCTACCGCATTTAAGACGCGCCGGATTTGAGACTTGGAACACAGTCCCTTGATTCCGGCTTTCCGTTTTCGTCCCGAGCTACATCGGATAATCCAGCAAGACGCCAAAAACACCTTACATTTGAAGAAAATCTTCCTTATTACCTTGACGCGAAATAAGAATAATAAGAATAGCGACCCCACTCAACGAATCGGCCCGAAGGTGCATCAGACAGGTGTGACATCTCCGGTTCAGCATCGACTGCAGGGCGCCCGGATCCTCGTCGTGGATGACAATGCCTTGATGCGTCGCAGCCTGCGAATGGTGCTGGAAGCGCAGGACGATTGGAAAGTGTGCGACGAGGCGTCCGATGGACGGGAAGCTGTTGCGAAATTCGATAAAGAAAAGTTTGATGTCATCGTGCTCGACTTTCAGATGCCCGGCATGAACGGCCTGGACGCGGCAAAACAGATTACGCTGCGTTCCCCGAGTACGCCTATCCTGATGGTCACACTGCACCATTCGCCCCAGCTTGCCGAAGAAGCCCGGAAGGTCGGCATCCGGGGAATCTGTGCAAAAGCTGATATCGAATGTGTGGTGGAAGGCGTTACGACCATTCTAGATAACAAGTCATACTTCAAGGACCCGCGGGGGCAGAGATGTGATGTGATGTGATGTGATGTGAGAGGGGCCGGGCTAGCCGAGTCTCTGGAGCTTGAGTATGCGCAGCGAAGGCCACTACGGCGTGTTGACGTGGCTGCGGACTAGAGCCGCGCCGCTGTATGCGCAGTCCGACCTAGAATCGAAGCTCGAAGCTCAGGGCAAGTTCTTGGCACAACTGCCCGGAGACAAAGCTCACCCGCTCACGGGGACGATTCAGTGACGTATCTTGGACCGAACCCTAGGCTCAAGAAAGCGGGCGAAAACGCCAAAGTTCTTTGGAACGATGGTGGCCAGGGACGGAGTTGAACCGCCGACGCCAGCCTTTTCAGGGCTGCGCTCTACCACCTGAGCTACCTGGCCACGTTTCGAAACCCGCCCATCCATGCCGGGCTACGAGGACTGTCTGGGAGCACGCGGATAGAGCGGGATCGCCAATCCGCGATTCCCGTTTGAGAAATCGCCGCTGCATGTGCAGGAAGCGTGAGGAACGCTGTCGATTATAGCAACTGCCGGGAATTCTCTCAACGATGCCTGCGCACGAGGCAGCCTCCCAAAAAACAGTTATTTAAGACACTCCTGCGCCGGGCGGCGATCTAATGCACATGAGATGGATTCGGCGTCGACATTCCTGAAACTTTCGCGCAACTTGTTCCCTTAGACTGTTTCTGGCAATGAGGCCGGTGTGAGCCGCGTCCGCTTCTCGGAGCGCTCAGAAATATCTTCTAACGATAAAAATGCGGGGACCGAATCCCGGCCCCCGCCCTTGGCCGCTCTGTTGTCAGCGCTACTTGCCGCCCGCTGAGGACGAGTGCTGCCCCAGCCAGGACGCCAGTTGAGGTTGTTGTTGCGACTTGAGATCGACGCAGTTATTGATCCGCTCAATCGATTGCTTGTACGTCCGCTCCGCGGCTTCGACCTTGTGTGCGGTGAAGAATTCTGCAACCCGGTCACGCATTTGCGTATCGCAGAAAGCGGATGTCGATCCAACCACCCGTGCGCTGGCAAACGGACCGCCGGCCTTTTCGATCGCCGGCCAATGTTGCTGCACGAAATCCCAGGCCAGTTTTTCTCCCGCTGGGTTCCGCATCACGCCTGTAACCAGTTGCAGTGCATCCTGCGAGCGAACGTCAGGCGAGATCGCAAACTCCAGGGTTCGCTCCTGCAGCTTTGGATCGTCGAACTGGGGCAACGTGAAAAAGTACATGTAATATTCTTCCGGCGACTTAGGGTTTTTCAGCGCGGTCATTACCCGGTCGTAGAAAGCCTGATCGCCGTTGAGCGCCGCCAGGGCGAGCGCGCCCGACGCCAACTGACGGTCCACGGAGGCCGGATTGTCGAGTGCCTGGTCGGCGAGCTTGCGGGCTGCGGCCAGCACTTCAGGATCGCGAGCATCGTAGCCGAGAGCGTTGAACACCAGCGAGCGCAAAGTCTTCTGCTCGTCGGTTTCTCCCGGTTTCGGATCCCATCCCACGTCCTTAAGGATGGGCTCCAAATACTGGCGCAGCCACGCGCGATAGGACTCTTGATCGTTCTCATTTACCAGGTAGCGGCCGATGTAATCGAGGCGTTCGAACAGATCTTCCATCACGGCACGATTACGATCCGCGCCCAGGCCTTGGGCGAGAGCGAGATAGTCGCCGACCGGCTCACGCCCCACGCGCACGGACGCCCAGATGTCAGACTGCACCGCGATTCGTTCTGCCGGAGTCAATGCGGTTTCGGCATCTTCGGCCAGAGCGCGAACCGCCTCCGGCTGGTAACCGACACGGTAATAGCCGGTAGCTCCGGCATTCGCCAGCACCCAGGTGGAACAGCCGGGCAGGGTGAAAGTTGCCTGTTTGCCGGTGAGCAATTCGCACTTCGGGGCGCTCTTGCCGTTCGCAGAAGATTTCAGGCACAAGGGAACCTGCCAGATCTGATCTGACGGCGCCTCGAACTTGGCCCGGTCGACGTAGTAACGCTGCTGATCGAGAGCGACCGTGGTCGAGCCTGCGGAGCACTGCGATTTGACGTTAATGATGGGAACGCCCGCCTGCTTTACGAAAGTCGGCATGATCTTGTCGACCGGCTTCTTGGAGGTTTTCGCCTGCGCCTCCCAGAAGTCATCCGCTGTGGCGTTCGCATACTGATGCTGTTTCAGATACGCGTTCACTCCCGCGCGGAAAGTCTCCTCGCCGAGGTAGGACTCCAGCATCCGCAACACCGCCGCGGCTTTGCCATAAGCGATTCCATCAAACAATTCCTGAATCTGAGCCGGCGTCTCAGCAGCCTGGTGGATGGGCCGTGTGTTGGCCAATGAATCGGTGTTGAGCGTGCCCGCGGCATCGCTCACATCGTCGAGATTAAAATTCCATGCCGGCTTCCAGGCCTCGATCGGCTTGCTCGACATCCACGTGGCAAAGCCCTCATTCAGCCAGATGTCATCCCACCATTTCATCGTAACCAGATCGCCGAACCACTGGTGCGCCATTTCGTGGGCAACCACGGAAGCAATCTCTTTCTTCAAGCCGATCGATCCGTGCTGCTCATCGATCAGCAGAATCACCTCGCGGAAGGTGATGCAACCCGTATTCTCCATGGCGCCTGCCGAAAAGTCCGGCAGACCGATCAGGTCCAGCTTGCCGTAGGGATACTTGATGCCGAAATACTTGTCGTAATAGCCCAGGACATGCTCCGCCACTTCGAGCGAGAACTTGCCCATCTCTTTCTTTCCCGGGGTGGCATAGACGCGAATCGGAATGCCGTCCGCCTCGCCCTCGATGTACTCGAAGTTGCCAACAACCAACGCCGCCAAATAAGACGACATCCTGGCCGTGGTGGCAAAGCGCACCGTGTGCTTGTCGCCGGGACCAGCGGTATCGGAGGCGATCTTCTGGTTCGAAATCGCCACCAGTCCTTTGTCGGCAATGGCGGTGATGTCGAATGTGGCTTTGTAGTCAGGCTCGTCGAACGACGGAAACGCGCGCCGTGCGTCGGTGGCTTCAAACTGCGTGGCAGCGTATTTGCGGCCCTGGTCGTCCTTGCCCAGATAAAGGCCGCGCATTTCGTCATTCAGGATGCCGGTGTAAGTGATGTGGATGGTTGCAGCGCCGGCAGCCAGCGGCTTTTCCACGGACAGCACAACCATTTCTTTCTCTTTTTCCGGTCGGACGGTGGCTTTTTGCGTGGCGCCGCCGCTGGTGATGGTGACATCTTCGAAAGTGATATCGACCGCGTTGAGAGTGATCTCAGAAGTCGGCTTCAGCACTCGGATGGAAAGGGTTTCATCGCCGTCAAAGGTAGCTTTGTCGAGATCGGGCGCAAAGCTGAGTTTGTAGTTTTCGGGTGTGGCCAGCTCCGGCAGCCGCTGTGCCGCCGCCAACGAAAGTACCGTCACGGCGAAGGTGAGTACCGCAAGGATTCGCTTCATAGGTTTTTCCTCAGGAAGTTCTCTCAGAATTTATTGCCAGACTTTACTTATTGCCAGACATTGATGGCCAGACATTGATGGCCCAGATTCGGTTGCTGAAAATGGCTGTCTATCCTCTTCCTTCCTCGACGTCTCCGACGAAAATACGCAAACGGTCACTCTCGGTCCATACGTCATACGTAATGAGCGCGCAAAAGTTCAAACAAACGATGCAAGCCCGTCCGCTACACCGCCCAGCACGGTCAGGGCGCAGCGGTTGGCTCCAAACCAGTACGGAATCTCACGACAGTCTTCCACCGCAAACACCGCCAGATCGGCATCTTTGCCGGGTTCAATGCTTCCCTTCCGGTCCGCGACGCGCAGCGCCCAGGCGCCGTTAATTGTAGCCGCTGCGACGGCTTCCCCCGGAGTCATCTTCATGTGCGTGCAGGCCAGCGACATCGCCATGGGCATACTCATGGTCGGAGAGGTACCCGGATTGTAGTCCGTCGCCAGCGCCACCGGCACGCCCGCATCGATCAGCTTGCGCGCTGGAGGATATTCCTTCAGCCCGAGAAAGTAATTCGCTCCCGGCACCAGCGTGGCGATGGTTTCATGTTTGGCTAGCTGCGCGATATCGTCTTCGTTCACGTGATCCATGTGGTCGAACGACGCCGGATCGAAACGAAAAAAGGGTCGCAGCGCTGTATGAGCAAGCTGGCCCATGTGCGCACGCACGCTGAGACCATGCTCCATGGCCGCTTCAAAGATCTGCTCCGCCTGGCTCGGCGCAAAGGCCCCTTGGTCGCAAAAAACGTCCACGAACTGGGCGAGCTTCCGCTTCGCAGCCGCCGGGATCATCTCCTTACAGACGATCTCAACATACTTTTGTGAGCAGCCCTGAAATTCTTTTGGGACGACGTGAGCACCAAGAAGAGTCGCGACAACCGTCCCCGCCCAGCGCGAAGCAGCCTCGCGGATCGCTTCCAGCGACTTCAGTTCCGACTGAACCGTCAATCCGTATCCCGACTTGGCTTCGACCGTAGTCGTGCCCTGAGCGGCCATGTCGTACAGCGCGGCCAGAACCCTCGCTGCCAGCGCACTCTTCCCTGCCCTGCGCACGCCCTCCAAACTCGACCGAATTCCGCCGCCGGCCGCAGCGATCTCTTCGTAGGAAGCGCCCTCGATCCGCTTCTCGAAATCTACCAGCCGCGGACTCACGAAAACCGGATGCGTGTGCGAATCCACAAAGCCGGGTAAAACTACTTTCCCTGCACAGTCGATCTCAGTGACTTTCTTTCGGTTCTTCTTCAGCCAAGGATCGCGCAGAGCGTCTTTGGTGGTGCCGACGGAAACAATCTTTCCTCCAAAGCACAAGACGGCGCCATCGTTAAGGATGCCGAGTTGTTTGAGGTCAGGACCACGGCGCGGACCAGCCTTGGCCGAAAAAGTCTGGAGCGTAAGAAGCTGGCCGATGTTGGCCAAGAGGATCGGAAGCTGGATCTTCTTATCTCGTTTCTTGGTTGAGGTCACGCTACAGCAGTCTAGCAGCCGCCGAGACGAGACGGCTCGCAGGGCATTTATCAATTATTTCTGAATGTCGGATATGTTATATAATTGGGTATTCAGACATGGAGGGACAATGCAATCGGCAAGAGTCGGAAAGCGAGGCGTGATCGTTGTGCCCGCAAAGCTGCGCAAGCGCTTTGGTATTGAAGAGGGTAGCATCGTGATTGCCGAAGAGAAGGAAAACGGCATCCTCATTCGCCCCGCCATGGTTGTTCCCGTCGAACGATATACTCCGCAGCGTAAAGCGGAATTTCTTCTCTCCAACGCTGTCGACGCAGCCGACTACCGTCAGGCCCGGAAAGAGGTTCGGAAGCTGGGCCTTGATCCCGATTCGATTCCACACCGGCGACCGGAATAAATGGACCGGCTGTTTCTTGACGCCAACGTTCTGTTTTCTGCGGCTTACCGAGCTGATGCGGGACTTCTCCAACTCTGGAAGCTCAAGGCTGTGACATTGTGCAGCTCCCGCTATGCCTTGGAGGAGGCCAGAATCAACCTTACCGGTGAAGATCAACGGATGCGGCTCACTAAGCTGTCGGGATCGCTCCATCTGTTTGAAGCTGGCCAAAGGCCACTTCCACGAGGGATTTCCCCGCCCGAGAAAGATGTGCCGATTCTGCTCGCTGCCATCGAAGCTCAGGCCACTTATCTGCTGACAGGTGATGTTCGACACTTCGGCCCATACTTGGGTGGGAAGATTGGGGAGACTGCGATTGTGCTTCCCGGAGAGTACCTCAGGATGCGCGCTCATGAGAAGTAAGACTGGCTGTCGAAGAACTCCGGGCGCTCCGTGCCTCCGTAGTGGATGTCACGGCTTCTGCATCGGAATGCAAACCGCCGTCTTCTTCGCGAACTCTTTCGCCGCCTCATACCCCGCGTCCACGTGCCGGATCACGCCCATCCCTGGATCGGTCGTCAGCACGCGCTCGATGCGTTTCGCCATCATCTCTGTCCCATCAGCCACGGTGACTTGCCCGGCGTGCAGCGAATAGCCAATGCCTACGCCACCGCCGTTGTGAATCGACACCCAGGACGCGCCTGCAGCCGTGTTCAATAACGCGTTCAGCAGCGGCCAGTCGGCGACGGCGTCGGAGCCGTCTTTCATGCTCTCGGTCTCGCGGAACGGAGACGCCACCGAGCCGCAATCGAGATGATCGCGGCCAATCACGATCGGGGCCTTGATCTTGCCTTTCTTTACGAGATCGTTGATCGCGAGACCGAATTGCGCGCGCTCGCCGTATCCCAGCCAGCAAATGCGCGCGGGCAAGCCCTGGAACTTGATGCGCTTGCGTGCCAGATCAATCCAGCGGCGCAGGATGCGATTCTCGGGAAACAACTCTAGTACCAGCTCGTCGGTCACATGAATATCGGACGGCTCGCCCGACAACGCCACCCAGCGAAACGGCCCGCGGCCTTCGCAAAACAGCGGACGAATATACTCCGGCACGAACCCGGGAAAGTCATAGGCATTCTTCACGCCGCGCTGAAACGCGAACGTGCGGATGTTGTTGCCGTAGTCGAACGTGACCGATCCCATCTTTTGCAACCGCAGCATGCCTTCCACGTGCCGCGCTATGGCGTCGAGAGATTTCTCCTGATATGCCTGCGGGTCGCACTTGCGCAATTCCAGCGCCTCTGCAAAGGTCATCCCGTTCGGCACATATCCGTTCAGCGGATCGTGCGCCGAAGTCTGATCGGTCAAGATGTCCGGAACCACGCCGCGCTCGGCCAGTTCTGGAATTACGTCAGCGCAATTCCCCACCAGCCCGACCGAGACGTTTTCTTTTTTGCGCACCGCGTTCTTCAGAATTCTTAGGGCTTCATCAACCGTCGTAACCATGAAATCGCAATAGCCGGTCTTCAGCCGCTTCTTGATGCGCTCCGGATCAACGTCAATCCCCAGAAAAGCTGCACCCGTCATGGTCGCGGCCAGAGGCTGGGCGCCACCCATCCCGCCCATGCCGCCGCTCACGATGAGCTTGCCCGCGAGATCGCCGCCAAAATGTTTTTCGCCCGCGGCCGAAAAAGTCTCAAACGTGCCCTGGACAATGCCCTGTGAACCGATGTAGATCCACGAACCCGCGGTCATCTGCCCGTACATCATCAGCCCGGCGCGCTCCAGTTCGTTGAACTTCTCCCAGTTCGACCAGTGGCCGACGAGATTTGAATTCGCGATGAGCACGCGCGGCGCATGGGCGTGGGTCTTGAACACGCCCACTGGCTTGCCCGACTGCACCAGCAGGGTTTCGTCGTTCTCCAGCCGCTTCAGGGTCGCGACGATGGCGTGGTATGCCTCCCAACTCCGCGCCGCTCGCCCGGTTCCACCGTACACGACCAAGTCTTTCGGCCGCTCGGCGACTTCTTCGTCGAGGTTGTTCATCAACATGCGCATGGCAGCTTCCTGCTGCCAGCCTTTGCAGGTGATTTGATTGCCGCGCGGCGCGCGAATCGGCGTGTAGGTGGACGGTATGATTTCCGTTTCTACCGGCATCCTTAGATGTTAGTGCTTTGGCAGGAAGTGTTCAATGCGCAAAGCCGATGTGACCCAGTCGTTCATTCGCCATGACGAAGGCCTCTTGTGATTCTCGCGGAAACTCAGATGGAAAGTAGAACTGGAAACCTCGTAAAATCTACCGGCGCATCACCAGGTGCTGTAAGCCGTGCCATCGCTGGCGGTCGCGCTCGATGCCGATTTCACGTCGCTGATGCCGGGGTCCTGTTGATCCACCGCAAGCAGTATGTCTTCCTGCACCACTTCCCAGTTGGCCTGTCCGGTCATGGGATCCTGGGGAATATTCTTGAGGTAGCCGGCCTGCACCACATCATCGAGCGCCTGCGGTGCCTTCTGCTTATCGAGCGTGTACTGGTCGATCACTGAGCGCAGGGTAAACAAATCCTGGCGCAACACCGCCTCGCGCGCGTGCACAATCGACTGGTTATAAAGGGGGATTGCGATCGCCATCAGAATCAGCATAATGCTGATCACGATCATCATCTCCATCAGGGTAAAACCGCGGCTCCGCCCCGTTTTGAGCCTTCTTGCCATTTACCAATCCTTGTACTTTGTGCCGTCGAATCCGGTGCCGGCTGACTTGGTGTAGACGTCAAACAGGTTCTGCCCGCCCCATGAATCCGAATCGGGATCGTCCTGCATCGAGCGCATCCCCCACTCCTTGTTGCCGGTCATCGGATCCACCGGAATGCTGCGCAGGAATCGCACCTTTTTCCCCTGAACATCCACGCCCTTCACCAGGGTTTCCAGATCGGGTGGATAACCCTGGCTGTCCACCTTGATCTGGAAGGCTTGGCGGTCGGCCGCATCCTTGTAGCGATCGATAGCGTCCCGCATCTCCCACAGATCTTCTCGCAGTTGATGTTCCCGGTCCCGTTGGACTTTCAGCCGGGCCAGCGGTAACGCCATGGTGGTAAGAACCAGCAAGATGACGGTGGAGATGATTAGTTCGAGGAGCGTGAAACCACGCTCGGGTCCCGTGTTGCGCCCGCGCTGGAATCTCCCACTCTTCATCGTCCCGCCGTCTTTTTCCCCGTTCTTGAAGGTCCCGCAGCCGGCTATTGAACCGTCACCGAGGCCTGCGCTCCGTTTACCGTGATGGCCTGCAACCCAGGGTCGCGCGCGCCGCCCCGGGTAATGGTTAGAGGAGTCTGCCCGTTGGCCTTAGCCTGAAACGTCAAAGTCACCACAGTGCCCTGCCCGGAAACTCCCCCGGCTCCGGGCGGCCGAGTGGCCGTAACCTGCAAAGATCCTGTGGTCTCATCCTCGCGGTGCACCAGAGCCACAGCCTGTCCATCCTGCGACAGGAATCCTCCGTTGGAGATATTCACCAGTTGCAGTTTGGCCGGATCGTAATTCAATTGCACCGGAACGGAATACACGTTCTGCGCCCCCGAAATCAGCAGATTGACCACAAAGGTATTGCCCTTGGCGGCCGTGATCTGCGCCGGATCAAACAGGAAACTGGCCGGACCGCCAGGCGCAGAGGGAGCGGCCGCGCTGGGATTCGGATTCGACGGTGGCTGGCTGCCAGGCTGGCCGGGCGTCGCCGGGTTCGCCGGAGCCTGCCCTGCGGGAGCTGCCGCGGGAGCAGGAGCGACCACGTGATGCAACTGAATGGCGTTCGCCGTCCCGATCTCGATCGCGCGCTGGTTGGCTTCTCTTACATCCGTTCCGCGGATGATGTGCGGAGTGATGGCGAATACCGTCTCGTCCTCGGAATGATCCTGCGTGGTCTGCCCAAAAAAGTACTTCAAGATTGGAATCTGCGCCAAGCCCGGGATCCCGCTCAGCGACTTGGTCTGCGAATCGTCCATGATTCCGCCAATCAGGCTGGATTCGCCGTCCTTCAGACGAATTTCGTGGTCGATTTTTTTCTGCCCGATGATGGGCTGGCTGATTCCGCCGATGCTCGACTGCCCCACCACCGAGGAGATCTCCATCGAGATCTTCAGAGTGACTTCCCGGTCCCCGTGTACGTGCGGCGTAACGTCGATGTTCACTCCCACATCCAGATACTGAAACTGGGTATTGACCAGCGGATTAATTCCCACTCCTCCGATTCCAGGCTGAAACGATCCCGTGGCTACCGGCACCCGTTCCCCGATCTTGAGTGTCGCCTTCTGGTTATCGAGCGCCCGAACCTGAGGGTTCTGAATCATCTTCGTGTCGCTGTCGCCCATCACCGCCGATAGGTTGGCGGAGGGAATCGTCACCTGGAAGTCGGTGGCGTTCAGGTTGCCGAGAGTGTTCAGTTCAAGTCCGCCAGAGCTGGAGGTCGTTGACGTGGTGGTGGTTCCCGTGGTGGTTGGTGTGGTCGTATTCAGGTTGCTCTGCAAAGCGACCGTGGCGCTGGTGGGCGGACTCAAACCCAGGGTGCGCGATTTGTCTTTGCTCACCTGCAGTACCGCGATGTCGACGATGACTTCCGGACGCGCCTTATCCAGATCGTCCACCAGCTTTTCCGCCAGCGCGATCTGGTCGGGAGTGCCGCGCACCACCACCGCATTCTGCGAGAGCAACTGCTGAATACGCTGCACGTCGAGCACGGCGCGGATCGAGTTCACCACATCCTGCAACTCGGTGGGCTGGGAAAGATTCTGCAAATAGAACGTCTTCAGTACGCTCTGTTCCAGTTCCTTGCGCTTGGCCGCATTGTCCTGGGCCACAAAAATCGTATTCCCAGTCACCGGCCGCCAGAAGGTTTTCGATTCCAGCGCTGTGATTTCCAGCGCCTCTTCCAGGGTCACTCCGTTCAGTTCCACCTTGATGCGCCGCGAAGTGTAATCCGGATCGAACAACACGTTGATCCCGGCCAGTTGTCCGATCGTCTGGTAGATGACCTTGGAATCTTCGGTGAGCTTGACGGTGATGGGGACGTTCGAGATCGGAGCTAGCTCCACCGGGCCTGACGCGTCCTGGAGCCTTCGCTCCAGACTGTGGGGCGGCCCCGCCGCCTGGGGTGCAGGATTGCGGGCATCATTGATCATCTGCAACGTGTGCTTCAACTCCTGTTGCGCGATGAACATCGAAGTATCGATGGCTACGGCCCGCTGAAATAGGGCAACGGCCTCGTCCAGCTTACCCTCGTCGCGCAGCTTCTGGCCTTGGTGCACGAGGGCTAAAGACGCCTGGGGGCGAGCCCGTTCGAACGAGGTCCGATAGCGCAAGTCCTTTGGTTTCAGATCGTAGGCCTGCTTGTAGAATTGGTAGGCAGCCTCGTAGCTCTGGCGGGCCTCGGCATCCTGGCCTTGGCTGAAAAGTTTCTTGGCCTTATCGGCGGCGCCACCAATCAGCGTGGCAACCGCGACCAGCAGCAGCACAATGGCCGGGCGCTTCAGACGTCTCATTCGTTAGTCCTCGCTAAAGAGTCTTCGCCGGACAAGCAGTATTTCCCTTGCGGCCGCAGTGAACCCAGGGACCTACTCGACGCACCAAAGAAAATGCTTTTGCCGCGATTATAGCATCGCCGTTCGCGGCTCCCCATCTGATTGCACCCAAGGCAGTTACACTCTTTGGTCTTAGCCCCAGTGGGGCACGACCTCAGATTGCAGACCTCAGCCTTCAGACCTCAGCCTCATGCGCTCGGAACCTACGTAGCGATTCCATAGTGGATCACTTTCTCCCTCATTCCAGAGGCGTCATCCCAAAGCCCCGCGTTTTCACCAGCGGGGCGAGGGATCTCCCGAAGTCCGAAGTCTGAGGTCCAAGGTCCAAGGTCCAAGGTCGGGTTTTTTCCCTGTTAAGATAAAATCGAAGCAATCGGCCAATCGAAGTTTGAATCAAATCACTCAATCACTCAATCGCCCGATCACTCAATTTCCATGGCCCGCCAATCCACACATCAAACCAAGCCCAACCCGGAGAAATCCCCGCACCGCGACCCCACGGCCTCCGGCCAGCGCGATGCTGCCGTCAATAGGATCGCTTCACATAACTACTTCTTGCTGGAAAAATTTGAATGCGGCGTGGTTCTTACCGGAACCGAGGTCAAATCCATCCGCAACGGCCTCGCCAACCTCAAAGACGCCTACGGCCTGGTCAACGGCGGCGAACTCTGGCTGCTCAACGCCCACATCGGACCCTACGAGCACGGCAACATGAACAACCACGCCCCGCTCCGCACCCGCAAGCTGTTAATGCACGCCGAAGAAATCCGCAAGCTGATCGGCAAAACGCAACAGAAAGGCCTCACCCTGATCCCCGTCCGCATGTACTTCAAGAACGGCAAAGTAAAAGTCGAACTAGCCCTGGCCAAAGGCAAGCAGCTCTGGGACAAACGGGAAACCGAACGCCGCCGTACCGCCGACAAAGAAGCCCGAGAAGCCATCCGCAGCCGAAAGAAGTAAGCGAGTAGCGCCGCCGTCCCGGCGGCAGGGCGGCAATGTAAGGTTTAAGTGGGGGCAGCTCCCCGAGCCTGCCCTGAGCGGAGCCGAAGGGGCTGTCCAGCTGGGCAAAGCCCGGCGATGTCAACATCTTTAGAGGAGCCACAATGAAACTCAACCCGCAGAAAGTGGAGGAGGCTGTACTTGCTGTCTTGTGGCTCACCTTACACAACGAGGTAGAGGCGTGGAAGACAATCGATTGGGACACCATTCATAAATTCGCCGAACGTTGCGATGCCGCCCTACGCGTGTACTCATAACCCGTGAAAACAGGAGGGACAAAATGCTGTTTCTAAAGCTCTCGGTCGTTGTTTTCGCTACCGTTTGTGTACTCGTGCTGTTCACCTATGCCTGGGCCGTCGCCCACATCCCAGGGGCAAAGTGGGTCGTCGGCAAAAACCAGGGGGCAACCGGGATAGATGTCAGTTTGCTGCCTTCCATAACACTGCATTCGCCACTGTATTGGTTGCTGGCAGTTGCCATACTGGCTGCGGCCGGGTGGCTTGGCCGCCGCTGGGTGCTTCCCTATTAAGAGCGGTTTTAGAATGGGTACGTAACCGGGGCGGTTCGCCCCGGTTGACGATATACGTCACCATCAGCTGGAAATCGGCCACCGCTATTACATACGCGGACTACACTGGTTCCACGCAACCGGACGGACCCGGCATTCAGGATTGCGGGGCGACCCAGGTCGGAGTCTGTACTCCCGCGACAATGCCAGTTTTAGCCCCGATTAATGGGGTGCGGATTGGAGATCAGTATAGCTGCAGCGGCCCTCCGGCCGGAGCGCAGTGGCAGGTCATTAGTAAGTGCTGGGGCTATGGCTCGTCAGGGCCATATTGTTACAGCGTCCCCGGACTGACCGGCTCAGGGCTGTTGGCGGCGTCATCCTGAGCTGGGTGCCCCGCTTCTCGCAAAAGTACGCGAGAAATGGGCTGACTGCCGATGCAATATAGGGCCGCTGCAGCCCAGAATAAAGTACTCTATAGCCGCGTCCGATCCCGGGGTACAATGTCGCGTCAGCGTTGCGAATTGGGGAGGATCCGACGTGATCAGGAGTAATAGCTGGAAGACAATATGTACCGTATTTGTGATTTGTTCTGCGATGGCAAGCGCAGCGTTTGCGCAGACCTTCAACACGCTGGCAAGTTTTGACGGTGTTAATGGCTCGAATCCGTTCTACGGGTCCCTCGTGCAGGGGCGCAACGGGAACTACTATGGGACCACCAAGCTTGGTGGTATGGGGAGTTGCTACTTCGGAAACGGCTGCGGTGCGATTTTCGAGGTTACTCCCGGCGGCACGCTTGAGGGGCTCTACAGTTTCTGTAGCCACAATAATTGCGCTTCGGGCGACATTCCATTGTCTGGTCTGCTCCTGGCCAGCGACGGCGATGCGTACGGAACTGCCTGGTATGGTGGTTCAAGCGGTTTCCCGTGCTTCCAAGGATGTGGCACGATTTATAAGGTTGCAAAGGGCACGGTTAGCACACTCTATAACTTCTGCGCACAGCTAGACTGCGCGGATGGCGCTGCTCCGTACGCCGCTCTGATCGAAGGCTCGGACGGCAATTTCTACGGCACCACTTCCGTTTACGGGCCTTTCTCCGGAGGCAGTGTTTTCAGAATCACGCCCGCAGGACAACTGACCACGTTGTACAGTTTTTGCCAACAGTCGGGTTGCACCGACGGAGAATACCCCAATGCAGGAGTCGTCCAAGGTAGCGATGGGAATCTTTACGGTACGACATACTACGGCGGGGCCAACGGCTGGGGGACAGCCTTCAAAGTTACTCCCAAGGGCACACTGACCGTACTCCACAGCTTCGCGGGAACGCCCACCGAAGGCGGTTATCCTTCTGCCGGCCTGGTCCAGGGCGCAGATGGAGCCTTCTACGGCACGGCTCTTCACGGGGGCGCGAATACCTGCTTTGAAGGCTGCGGAACGGTATTCAAAGTTACTTCCTCGGGAGTATTCAAGACCCTGCACACGTTTGGCGGTGCTGACGGCTCGCTTCCAGGGGCGGGTTTGATTCAAGCTACGGACGCTAATTTCTATGGGACGACCACTGGCGGAGGAAATGACAACGCGGGTACCGTCTTCAGGATCTCTCCGACCGGCACGCTGGAAACTCTCTACAGCTTTTGTGCCCAGACCAACTGCACTGATGGAGCTACGCCTTGGGGAGCTTTACTTCAGGCGACCAACGGCACCTTCTATGGAACGACATACGGAGGGGGCAATTCCTCTTGCCAGGATTGTGGAACGGTCTTCAGCCTCAACATTGGCCTCGGCCCATTCATCGCTCTCGATCGTGCTGTAGGAAAGGTCGGGCAGGTGGTCGGCATTCTTGGGCAAGGCTTCACGGGAACAACAAATGTCTCGCTGAACGGGATCCCCGCAAACTTTAAAGTTATTTCCGGCACTTACATTAACGCAACAATTCCAACAGGTGCCACTACCGGTTATGTCACGGCGACCACGCCCACTGGTACGCTGACAAGCAACGTGCCCTTGCGTGTGATTCAGTAGGGCACCCAGGTTTAGACACCCACCACGGAAGTGTGCCGCCCGCCAAGGCCCGCAAGCGCGAGGTGCGCGACTAGCGGCGCGTGCTGTTCCCCATCCGGCCCGCGCCCTTCGAAACCCTGCACGACTGGGAGTGCTTCGACGCCGACACCGGAAAACATTCCGCCCGCGAGATTCGCGAGTATTTCATTCCCGACTTCAGCAACTGGAAACATCACGACTCGTATCAGGAAGCCCTCCAGCGCCTGCTCAGCGACCTGAAAGCCTCCGACTCCAAACCGAAATAGCAGCGGATACCGGACGCTCGGTAGTGGCTCAATTTGAAAATCTTCAACGTTGCGCCCTCCGGCGTCATCCCGAAGCCCCGCGCTTTCACCAGCGGGGCGAGGGATCTCCCGTGCGCACACAGCCGCCCCTTTTCAAACTGAGCCACCACCGGAAGCTCACATCGGTTGCATTTTTTGGTTGTCCATGGGCAGACTTTCTCTTAACCTGAATGGTGAGCAGGAGACAGCCACCATGACCATCAACCTCACGCCGGAACAAGAGAGTCGGCTGCAAGCCCTCCTGAGTCGTGGCGCGTACGAATCCGTTGACCAGGTGGTCGAGGCGGCCCTGGCCGCCGTGGAACAGCGTACTCTTCCAGGTTTTGCCGGCACACCAGATGAACTCGACACGCTGCTCTCCGAAGGTCTGGCATCCGGGGAATTGGCGGAGTCCGAATTTTGGAGTTCCATCACCCAACGGACCAACGCCTTGCTGACCGAGTATAAATCCGGCCGACGTTCGTGAAGGTTTTCTATCGGCAAGCCGCGAGCGACGACGTCGTCCGCCAGTTTCGCCATTACCTCATTGAGCAGAATGTTCCCGAGATTGCCTTGCGTTTCCGCGACGCCGTCCGGCACACTGTCGATTCGTTGCGGGAACATCCGCTGGTGGGAGCGCGCTATCGTTCGAGGAAGCCGGAACTTCAAAACCTGCGATCATGGCCTGTAGCAGGCTTCGAAGCCGTCCGAATTTATTATCTGGCGGAGAGCGATGCCATGCACGTGATTCGTGTCCTGCATGGCAAGCGTGATGTGAAGCGTATCCTGGAACGGGGAAGCTCAATTTAGCACCGGAAAAGATTCCGCCCGCGAGATTCGCGAGTACTTCATCCCCGACTTCAGCAACTGGAAAAACCACGACTCCTATCAGGAAGCCTTCCAGCGCCTGCTCAGCGACCTGAAAGCTTCAGACTCAAAGCCGGGTTAAAGAACGAAGTAAAGAATTTCCACAAACCCGATGTGACATCTAACCTTGTCCACAGCCCATCCCTTGCGCGATCATGGTCGAGGCCGTGACGGTTGGCCGAAGCCAATTCGCCGCGCCCTGAAGCCCTTTGCTTTCTAGAGTTTAGTATCTAAGTTCTTTGAAAAAGGTATTTTGCGGGGAATTTCCCGCCAACATGAAGATTCCAAAGATTTTGTAAAAGGGGGGAGGGGAATATTCTCGATTTTTCAGCGGAACAGGAAGCGATCCAACGAGAGTCCCGAAGACAACGCCATGAGCCCCGAACTTTATTTTCCGGTCGGAATCCACAGCGCGGAGTGGTCAGTGGCCGTTGATCCGCGGTCAATAAAATTCAGGACTGGCCACTGGTCACTGGCCACTAACCACTTTCCTACATGAAAACCGTCAACCTGAAGTCCGACATGCCCCAGGTCCACGAGGCCTTGCAGCGCCTCGACCGCGAACTCGCCCTCGCGCGCCAGGAGAAAGCAAGTCTGCTGAAGCTAATTCACGGTTACGGTTCGACCGGCGCGGGCGGCGATATTCGCCTCGCCGTGCAAAAGCGTTTGTTGGAGATGACTGAGCACGCTCAGATTCGTGGCTGCATCTTCGGCGAGAATTGGTCAAAATCCGACGAGCCTTCTTGGAAGCTTCTGCAGTCCCTTCCCGACCTCAAGAGTGACGTCGACCTCGGCCGCCGCAATCGAGGCATCACGATTGTTCTACTTTAGGATCGCTTGTCCTGACGCTCGAAAAGGCGCGAAGGAACAGAAGAAGCGCCAAAGAAAGTCAAGACTCGAACCGCCATAACACAGAGTCTGTATCCGGCAATTTTCTGCTGGAAACACCGCATTGACTTCGTCTGCATGCTGATCTATACGACAAGAGTGGCTACGTCTTCTGCCCCAGTTCCGCCGAACGATGCCGAAGCCCCGATCATCCCGATGACCCGCGGCTCCCACCGTTGGCGCTGGATCCTCGGCATTCTGGTTGTTCTTCTGGCCATTGCCGCCGTATGCATTCGCATCGTGATCGCACGCGCAGAACCGATTCTTCGCGCCCGCGTCATTGAAACGCTTGCAGCGCGTTTCAAGAGCCGGGTTGAACTGGCTGGCCTGCACGTCTCCGTCGCCAATGGCCTGCAAGTATCCGGCGAAGGCCTGCAGATCTACGGCTTAACCGACCCCAATCCTTACCAACCGGGAGTGCAGCCGTTGCTGGAGATCCAGGAATTCCGCTTCCAAACTGCGCTGCGAAATCTGTTCCGCGTGCCCATGCGCGTGGAAACGGTCTATGTGAGAGGCATGACCATGAATGTTCCTCCGAAACAAGACCGGCAGCAGATGACCGACATGCGGAAGCGCTCGGGCCTGCTCTCAGAGAAGTTGAGCATCGTCGTGGATCACTTCGTCTGCCAGGATACGAAACTGATCGTCAACACCACCAAACCAGGCAAGGCTCCCCTGGAATTCGACATCGGCGATCTGAAAATGAAAGACATCGGCCCCGGCCAGCCCCTGCATTTCGACGCCACGCTGGTCAATCCCAAGCCGCTGGGCAACATTCAGTCGACCGGCAGCTTCGGCCCTCTGCGCGAAGAGAGTCCGCGCGAGACCCCGGTCAGTGGAGATTATTCCTTCACTCATGCCGATCTGAATACGCTGAAAGGCATCGGCGGAATGCTTTCGTCAACCGGCCAGTACATGGGCCTGCTGGATAAAATCGAAGTCAACGGACAAACCGAAACTCCCGACTTCCGCCTCGCCGTAAGCGGACACCCGGTGCCGCTGCACACCAGGTTCCACGCCATCGTCGATGGCACCGACGGCGACACGTATCTCGACCCCGTGCAAGCGCATCTCCTGAGTTCTTCTTTCACCGCGCGAGGAAAAGTGATTCGCGTGGACAATCCTCACGGGCACGATATTGAACTTGACGTCGTCCTCGACCGCGCGCACATTGAAGATCTTCTTCAACTGGCCGTGAAAACCGATCCGCCCGTCATAAAAGGCGCCGTGGAGATGCAAACCAGGCTCAGTCTTCCGCCGGGGTCGGCCGATGTGGCCGATCGGCTGAAACTGAGTGGCAGTTTTCACATCCCCGCCGCGCTGTTCAGCAGCGAAAAAATCCAGCAGCGCATCGATTCGCTCAGCCTGCGCAGCCAGGGCAAGCCCAAACTCGCGCAAGAACACGCGGAAAACAACGTCACCTCCGATCTCCGCGGCACTTTCCAGCTCAACGACGGTGTGCTCGCCTTCTCGCTACTGCATTTTCTGATTCCCGGGACGCACGCCGACATGACCGGCCAATACAGCCTCGACGGCAACACCTTCGATTTTCACGGCAGGTTGAAACTGGAGGCCAAGCTCTCGCAAATGATGACCGGCTGGAAGTCGATCCTGCTAAAGCCGGTCGACCCGTTCTTTCGCAAGGACGGCGCCGGCACCGAAATTCCCTTCAGGATCAGCGGCACCCGCTCCGAACCGCGCATCGGACTGGATTTCGGACGCAAGCAGGACGACGTGCCCTCAGACGACGCCCCCTCGAACGAGAGGTCACAAAAGCCGCAGCATTGAATAGATTCAGTTTTGTCTGACGACGGCGCTGGTTGGGCTATGAGCGCTCCGAGATGTCATACTCCGGGCGAGACCGTTCGAGATCTTCGCGCAGCAGAATTTATCTGCCAGCCTGCGCCTCACGATTCCTGCGGATTCCCCACCGGCGGCGAAATAATCGACGAGGCCGCCGGCTCGGTGGAAACAACCGGCACCACCACTGCGGGGACCGGCTCCGGCACAACCGGCTGTACGACGATCACCGGGGCAACCATCGCCCGCCGGTAATACGCCACGGCGATGCCGCGCTGCCAGAAACGCGGGATCAGCAGCAGCAGCAGGGTCAACTGCCCGACCAGGAACGCTCCCAGCACGCTCTCCGGTGAAACAAATTTCATCCACGCCCAAACTCCAACAGCCAGCACAATCGCGGCCACAATCGTGGTCACGAGATAACTTCCCAACAGCCGTCCCAAACTCCGCCACGTTTGCCGGAAGCCCGCGCCAATCGACTTTCGCACCGCCCGCTGGTCGCTCAATACAACGTCCGCTTCCGCCAGATCGAACCAGATACGAACGACGCTCATCACCAGGAAGATGACAGCCAAACTCGCCATCGAAACCGAGAACGGCAGCAATTCATTCGTGCTTTCGGTGGCTGCCTTGATCAGCGCGGCGCGAAGCCCAAACAACGCTCCCGCCACGATTCCCATGACGATCCCAGCCACAATCAGCAGCCGGATAAACCGCCACAAGTTGCGTCCGCAGGCGCGAAAGAATTCGTCTCGCGGCAACCGGTAGATCGATGCATATCCCTGATAAACGCCCGGCAAAAACAGCGCAGTCGCAAACAGGAACAGCAAAGCAAAACAAACCGCCGGCGTGCGGGAAGCCGTGGTCGGCCCAAATTCCGGCTTCGCAATCATCTCCAGGTACACGCTCAGGTCAAAACCATGCACCAGCCGGTCGGCGTACAAACTGTGATCGAGCATTGTGCCAGCTTGGTTGAAGAACCCCAGCGTTCCACCCAAAGCCAGCGCCAGGTTGAGCAGCCAAAACCAAACCACGTAGCGCTTGTTGCGCCCCACCATGCCCAGGCCGCTGCCCAGTAAACCTTTATTGTCTGTCATCGTTTTCATCCTAAAGATGCGTCTCGCTTACGTATCCTGCCCGCAGTCGCCGCTGAAGCCCGAAAGCCGAAGCCTGCTCCTAAACCGCCCACCACGCCAGATACTGACCGAGCCACTGCGTGGCAAACAGCCAGTAGTTGGCCACTTTGCGCGCCGGCTTCCCATTCTCTTCAACCACGTAACTATTGTTAAAGTCATTGCGGTCGATTTGCACCGTGTGATCTGGATCGATCTCGGCTGACACCACCTTCGCCTTCTTCTCATACCCAAATTTTGTCCAGCGGCTCACCCCGTCCCAGTGCTCGCGAACTTTTTCGCCATTGTCGAACTTGATCTCGACCTCTACCGGCATCACGAAGTCTTCTTTGCGGTGCAGCCACACGTACGACCGGTACACCGTGTCTTTGTCATCCTTCTTGCCCGCGCTCTTTTTCTTTTCTTCGTACCAGTTCGCCGGGAACGAATCGACTTTCAGCACTTCATAATCCATCACCGGCGACCCATAAATCGCCTGATTGAAGTACCAGCGCAAGTCTTTGCCTGAAACTTCTTCAATCGTTTTCAGGAAATCTTCTTTGGTCGGATGCGTGAAACGGTACTTCATGAAGTAAGTGTGCATCGCCCGCTGCATCGTATCTTCGCCCACGATGCCTTCCAGCGTCAGCAGCACGCTCGCCGTCTTGCCATACGTGATTCCGCCGTAAGAGCCGTAATTGTAATAGTCATATGCCTTCTGCGCGATCGGATCGCGGTCGGCCGCGCTCGCATAACCCAGCCGCTGCTCTTCCCGCTCGCCCACGGTAGCGCCAGCCAGATTCAGAATGGAGGTGTCCTTGCCCAGAATCGAATCCAGCACCTTCACTTCCGTATAACTGTTAATGCCCTCGTCCATCCACGCATCTTCAAATTCATTGGTGGCCACCATGCCGTACCAATACTGGTGGCCGAACTCATGCTCCACGACGACCTCCGGCAGCTTCAAACCCTCCGGCATGAACCAGCTGGTCTCGCCCGTAATGAAGGTGGGATATTCCATGCCGCCAGACGCCGAGTCCGGCTCGGGATCGACCAGCGTCAGCGTCTTGTACGGATACGGCCCATACCAACGCTCAAAATGATCCAGCGATTCCTTCAGAATTTTTTCGTGCCGCTCCACCTGGCTCCAATGCGCAGGCTGCATCAGGATGCGCAGGCTCACCGGCCCCATCTGCCCCTGAAACACGCCGTCGTCTTTTACCCTGTAGCGCGGGCTGGCCGTCCAGGCAAAATCGTGAATGTCATCGCCGTGATAAGTGAACGTCTTGGTTTTGTCAGGATTGCTCACTTCCCCGATCTTCACCCCGCTCGCCCCAACCACTTCATTCTGCGGCACCGTCAACTTCACGTCATACACGCCGAAATCGGCAAAGAACTCGGTCATGGCATGGTACTGATGGCAATTCCACGCTCCGTGCCACCACACGCCAACCTTGGGGAACCATTGACCGCCCAGCACGAAATCGCGCTTCCATCCCGAGCGCGCCTGGGTCTCGGGAAACTTGGTCTGAAACCCAATCTTGAACTGCACATACTCGCCCGGAGCAATCGGCTTGGGTACGCGCACGTCCACCACGGTCTTGTCGTCTTTATTGCCGTCATCGGGCTGGATATACTGCACCCGTGAAGTCAGATCGCCCTGCCCCACGACTTCCAGGCTCTTGATCTCTTCCGAACCGTACTCTTTGTCCTCCCACTTTTCGTACATGGTGTCGCGATTGCCGTCGCGCTTGGCCTCGCGCACCCAGGTAGCGTTCGGCTGAAACGCATTCTGATAAAGATGAAACGGAAAATGGTCGAGCGCCTGCCCGGTCAAGTTGTGATACGTGAGCACTTCAGTCGCATCGACAGTGTGTTTGGCCGCGTCATATTTCGCGTCAATCTCGTAGTGCACCACCCGCTGCGACATCGGCGCCGGCGAATTGATGGCCAGCGTGGTGTCGGGGATCGCCAGCGCTCCGGAACTGTTCGAGGCCGGGGCAGCGCCAACTGCCGCGGCAGCAACCGCGGCTTCCTGCGGCGAAGCCGCACTCGCTGCGCGGTTGCTTACGAACACGGAGACTCCAACCACGCCTGCAACTAGCCCACCAGCAATCGCCCACCGGATTTTCATCAAGGAACACCTCTATTTTCGCTGTGGCATCGAATCATACTCCAGGCAGTCCACTCCCGTCATGCCAGCAATGGCAGATACGCCGAGGAAGCACGCGGCCCCGTCGCCATTGTTCCAACCTCCACCCCGTCACGTGGTGCATCCGATTCGATCACGCTTCCGGATGTCGGGGTGACGATTCTACAAGCCATTGACCCCTTGCCGCCGGCAAGCGCACAATCTCTCCCCAAGTCGGCTTTTGTTGGCCCTCTTTCGGCGAGTAACTTCACTGAGGAGCAACTGCCCTGGCACTACATCCACGAAAGGATCCATCATGAAATCAGTTCATCAAGGAGACCTCGAACTTCTCCAGCATCCCGCTGCGCAGGAACTGCTGTACTCGAAGATCCCCGCCCGCCTTGCCTATGTCTGGACCGACGGCACACCCAGGGTGATTCCCATCTGGTTTCACTGGAATGGACGCGAGTTCGTCATGGCGACTCCGCCCAAGGCGCCGAAGCTGAAGGCTCTGGCAAAAAATCCCAAGGTGGCTTTCACCATCGATGACAATACCTTCCCCCACAAGGTTCTCCTGGTCCGCGGCACCGCACGCATGGAACCCGTCGACGGAATCGTGCCCGAGTATGCCGCCGCCGCCGAGCGCTATTTTGATCACGAGCAGGCGCAGGCCTGGCTAAGTCAGCTTCGCACCATGATTTCCAGCCAGGTCCGCATCACGATCACTCCGGAATGGGCCGGTCTGCTGGACTTCCAGACTCGCTTCCCCAGCGCTCTGTCGTCTTGATTTTCGCTTCGCTCGCGTGCGCGTCTAGAACAGTCTGGCCGGAAACGTGCACACTCGTTGCCTGGCCGTTGCGATTGCAAGTTAGGGCGGGCGGAAACAGCGGCATGAGTGCGATAGAAATCATCCTACGGAACTTTATGCACTCCCGTCTCGTATTCTAGAGTGAGGCATCGGCCGTGAAAACTTTCCTGATCACTTTTCTGGTCTCAACGGCGGCATCGGTCTGTCTTTGGCAGTTCGGTTTAGGCAGCAGGATTTGGCCAGCTCACCCGTTCCTGGCTTCTCTCGCGGTCGCTGTCGCTTGTGGCATCGCGACTCAGTTGCTGTTTTCTCGCAATAGCGCCAGCCCAAAATAGCCGCACTACCCTCCCAAAAATGTCCGCCTGCCAGCAGGATTATCGCTTATAATTCTCCCGTTTTCGAAGCGCTCGGAAATCCCCCCTTGCAGTCACCTTCCTCGAAGGAGGCCCGCCAAGATGAAACGTCAATACCTCTCGCCCACCCTCTACCCGCTCACCATTTTTATTGTCATTTTGATTCTCGCAGGCGCCGCCCGAGCCGAAGACGTTGGCGTCGCAAAGACTCTTTACCGCTTCCAGGGCGAGAGCGACGGCGCCAATCCCACCGGCAACCTGATCGCCGACGAGTCCGGCAACTTTTACGGCACCACCGAATACAACGGTATCTCGTTTTACGGAACGGTCTTCGAACTCTCGCCGCCAGCCAAAGCTGGCGAACCGTGGACGAATACAACCCTCTACAGCTTCCACAACGACGGCGACGGCGCGCGGCCCACCTGTGGATTGATTCGCGACAGCGCGGGCAATCTCTACGGCACCACCAGCGATTCCGCTGCCGGAGGCTATGGTGAGATTTTTGAACTGTCGCCACCCTCCGCGCCCGGTGGCGCATGGACCGAAACCGTTCTCTATCACTTCACCGGCGGCGACGACGGCTCTTATCCCTACGGTGGCTTGGTTTCCGACCCGGCTGGCAACTTCTACGGCGCTGCCACGAGTTCTGTATTTGAGTTGAGCCCTCCCGCCGTCAAAAGCGGCGCGTGGACCTTCACCGTCCTTCATAACTTTCATTGCTGCAACAAAGATGGATGGAACGCGGTTTCGCCGCTGGTTCGTGACCCGGCAGGCGATCTCTACGGCGTCACCGAATGGGGCGGCGGCAATACTGCCCCGGATTGCGGCAGCCTGGGCTGCGGCACCGTGTTCGAGGTCAAGCCGCCAGCCGCTCCCGGCGGCGTTTGGGCAGAGCGAGTGATCCACGCTTTCGCCGCAGGCGGTGATGGATTCAATCCTTTCGGCGGTCTGACCCTCGACGCTGCAGGCAATGTTTACGGCACAACTTATTCCGGCGGCACCGATGTTGGCGGCATCGCTTTCCAACTCTCGCCTCCGGCGCAACCCGCCGGCGCCTGGAGCGAAACCGTGCTGCATAACTTCGCCTACAGCTTCAACGACGGCGCAGCTCTTGTAGCCGGCATGGTTTTTGACAGCTCCGGCAATCTCTACGGCACCACCGAATTCGGCGGATATCCCTGCATCTTCAACACCGTCGCTTACGGCTGCGGCGTGGTCTTCGAACTCACGCCTCCGGCCACCGTTGGCGGAGCGTGGAGCGAAAGCATCGTGCGCTTTGCCCGCACCCTTAATTCCGCCAAACAACCCGGAGCCAGTCTTTACATCGATTCGTCCGGAAATCTCTACGGCACCACCCTCTACGGCGGCCGCGACACCTGCACCGGAGACGATGGCGCCGACGGCTGCGGCACCGTCTTCGAGATTGTGCGTTAGGGTTCAGCGTCAGGCATAAAGCGAGGGTGGACCCTAATCATCCCGAGATGTCGGCTACTACCCGCTAAAGGGGTATGGAGCAGTAGAAATCGGGATACACCGCTTCCATCACCCTGGGCGCCCGGAGGATGGTAGGGGGGACGCCAAGTTCGTGACGCTATGGCAGAACAAGGACGGTGAATGGAAGGTCACGCGCGTGATCAGCTACGACCACAACCATGGATTGTTGGCGAAATAGGCATTGATGAACCCTGCGCGACATCCACATGCTGGTGCAACACGCTTGCAGATGGCAAGCCGGCGTCGGTCGTATCAGGAGAGCTTGCGCCGCCACTGCAGCAAAACTCCCACTTGGCTCAACACGGTCAATGAGCGCTATCGCCTGTTCTGGCCATTTTGACCTTGGCCGTTTGCATCTTCGCGGCCTATGTTGGCCTTATGGTTGTTCTGGCGCGATCTACCGCGAGGCGGTCCAGGGGGCGCGAATGGGCGCTGTGGACCGCCACGATTGGGCCACAAGAGCGGGGCACCGAAAATCCGTTCTTTACGGGACGATAGAGAACACCGTTCCGCTGCTTGCGGAACTTCCTAAGCCGGTGGTTGTGCCGAAAAGAGTTCCGTCTTTGAAAACCACGCCACCGAAAGGAGCAGCGCCGTCACTGGCGCCCGCAAAAGCATGCAGCGTAGTCTCGGTCCAAGCCTCACCGCTGGTGGAAGGTGGCGTCAACTTCCAAACCGTGCCACATCCAGGGTCGGGAATGCGGCTGAGGTAGTCGCAACCCGGCTGGTCGCCGGCGGAAGGCGTTGTGCCGTAGAGATCGCCCTTGTCGTCGATTGCCAGACTCGCCGAGCCGTAGTAGGCAGGGTAGGCGCCGTCAGTGGTACCGTTAAAGCTATAAATGGCGGTCAGCGTCCAGGTTCCTCCACTCGTGGGCGGACTTAGACTGAAGATGGTTCCGCAGCTCGGGAACGTCTCTTCCTCGTAGGTGTTGCATTGGCCGTTTCCTCCGAGCAGGGTTGTGCCGTAGAGGTTGCCTTTTTTGTCGAAAGTCAGGCTTGCTCCCGGGAAGGTGGCGGCTTTGCCTAATTGGGCGCCAAAGAAAGTTGTCAGCTCGGTTTCCGTCCACGGATTGCCCTTTTCTGCTGGAGGAGTCAACTGAAAGACAGTTCCACCACAGAAACCGCCGCCGCCGCACGACACTCCGCCGGCTAGCGTCGTGCCGTAGAGATTTCCTTTCTGGTCGAGGATGACGCCGCCCATCGGAACTTCACCATCCGTGTAACCACTGCCAAGGCCGTTAAAGGCATAGAGGATGGCTTCCGTCCAAGGATCGTTGCTCTTGAGTGGGGGCGACAATTTGAACACAGACCCACAGCCGCCGTAGGGATCGTTGTAGCCATTGTCGCAATATCCGGCGCCGCCTTCAGCCGTGGTGCCATAGAGATGCCCAGTGGCGTCGAGGATAAGGCTGCCCATGGGCTGGGAGCCGTCCGGGTTTCCCTGGAACGCGTAAAGCACGGTCTCCGTCCATGCGCCACCTTTGGTGGCAGGCGGCACCAAGCGGAACACCGTACCGCAACCGGCGATTTCGTTGAATGCGCAACCGAGGGCGGTGCTGTTGCCGCCGCCCGATGCGGTCGTGCCGTAGAGATCGCCGCCCTTATCGAGCACCAGTCCTGCCTGCGGCAGCGCGCCGTCATTTCCGCCTTGAAAGCTGTATAGAATTTTCTCCGTCCATTTCGTCGCACCCGGCGCGGGCGGGATGAGTTCGAAAACCGTGCCGCATCCGGATGAGCCGCATTTTCCGGTGCCGCCGTTGGGCGTTGTTCCATACAGATGGTGAGCGGCGCCGACGGCCAAGCTGGATTGAGGTCCAGCGCCATCGGGAGCGCCTTGAAATTGGTAAAGGACTTTCTCCCCCGGGCTGGCCGCATATGCCGCACTAGCCAATACACAGGCGATGAATATTGCCCGGCGGAGCCGGTTTGACCTTGGATTTGCGATGCGCATAGGACTTGCTCCCTCGAGAGATTTTGGAGGCTTGACCGTTCGACACGAAAGTAGAGGGCGTTGAAAGACGCCTCACTTGGGGCTTGCGGGAGCATATACCCGGACAATCTTGCGGGCAAGCTAGTAACGAAATTTGTTTGCGTGGCTCAGTAAAGCGCTGATGCTAGCTGTCGGGCGGATGGGGCGCTGGCCCAGCCTTTCCTTCATTTTAATCCTCGAGGGTGGGTCTTGTCGCGTCTTTTGCGACAGAGCCTGCCCTGAGCTTGTCGAAGGGGCGCGGGTTTTGACTTCCCCGCCACGGCTGCCGACCTTAAAGCAGTCACGCCCGCGACCGATCCAAAGAAATCCACAGCCCCACTGTGACATCTGACCTTGCGCCCGGTTCCCAATTTCCTTCATCATTGCCCCAGCAGAAGCAGCAGAACCAAGCCGGGCGGCAAAGCCGGAGCCGGACCGAAAATCGGCCCTAACTCCTTTGTTTCAAAGATTTTGGCGCTAAGTCCTTTGCAACCGGTATTTTGCGAACAAAACCATGCCTAACTCCATGATTCTAATATACCGAGGGGGTAGGGGTACCCCCGTATCGAACTGGTAAACCCACAAGATCCCAGCCAGCCTCCGGCAAATCTCTGAGGGCGGGCTGGCCCAGCCTTCCGTTTCTGCTTTATGCGGACACTATATTACTTGAGGCTGCCCCACTCGCCGCGATTTTCGGCGGGTGGGTACCGCTGACGCAGATACTAGGGTCGTTTGGCGGGTGGCCACCCTACTCAGAGACGAACGGCTGGGCAGCCAGGGGCAGGCAGACTTGAGCGTCCCGTACTCAAGGCCGGGCCAGCCCGCCCTAACTCCCGCTCCGAGTTCCACTTACAGCGATTTCCACATGCCAACGTACATACATAAACGAAAGTACAAAAATGTTCCCATGGGAACACTTTGCGCACAATGTTCCCATGGGAACATTCTGACCGCTACGCTCCGCGGCCCCGCGTCTCCAATGCCGAAATGAATTCAAGGCGTGAAACGAACCCACGAGGCGAAATGAATGCAAGCACGCCGGAAGGCGTGGCCTGCTCTTGCGTTCGTCACGTTTGCCGACGATACTGGAAGGTCGCCCAAACCTTTGCCGAGTGCACAAACGAAATCATGAAAACTACAATCTCTCTCTCTACGCCTGCCCAACTTGAAACCGAAGCCTTGGTCGTTGTGGTTCTCGATCACGCCGAAAAAAAGCCCAGCGATGCGCCGCAAGGCACGAACAACAAAGCCGATCACTCAAAGCCACAGCTCAAGGTGGAAGCCGGTGACGCCATTTCATCCGTTGCCGGCGAGCTGCTGGCCAGCGGAGAACTCACGGGCAAGCCATTCGAAATCAACTTGCTGCACAAACCCGCCGGCCTGAAAGCGAAACGGCTTCTGCTGCTCAGCGGCGGCGCGGCGAAAAAATTCGCCGCTTATGACGTGCGCCGTCTCGCCGGCGCCGCCGTGCGCGCGCTGAAGTCGCGTGGAATCCGCAGCTTCGCCTTCCTCGCTCCACCCTCGATCAATCCAGAAGAAGCGGTGCGTGCCATCGTGGAAGGCGCACTGGTCGGCAACTTCGATTCCGATTACTACCGCAGCGACCGCAAAGATCAAAAGATTGAGGCACTTACCGTCCTCACCAGCGGCAATACCGACAAATCCGCGTTGGAAAAAGCCGCCGCGGAAGCGCAGATCATCGGCGAATCGCAAAACTTTACGCGCGATTTGGTGAACGAACCTTCCAACCTCATGACGCCCACGATTCTGGCCGAGCGCGCCAGAAAAATGTCGGAGGAAGTCGGTTTGAAGTGTGGAGTTTACGGACCCGACAAGATCAAGGAATTGAAGATGGGCGCATTCTGGAGCGTGGCCCAGGGCTCCGACGAACCGCCCGCGCTGATCGTGATGAAATACGAACCCGCGGGCGCGCCCGAAAAACCAGTGATCGGCCTGGTGGGTAAAGGAGTTACGTTCGACACCGGCGGCATTTCCATCAAACCCGCCGACGGCATGGAGAAGATGAAATACGACATGGCGGGCGGCGCGACCATGATCGGCGCCATGCGCGCCATCGCGCTGCTGAAGCCGAAAGTCAAAGTCATCGGCATCGTCTGCGCCACCGAAAACATGCCCTCCGGCAAAGCCCAGAAGCCGGGCGACGTGCAGATTGCCATGTCGGGCAAGTCGATTGAAATCATCAATACCGACGCCGAAGGCCGCCTGCTGCTGGCCGATGGTTTGCACTACGCGAAACAACTCGGCTGCACGCATCTGGTGGATGCTGCGACGCTTACCGGCGCGGTGGTGGTCGCGCTCGGCTACGCCAATGCGGGAATCTTCGCCAACGACGAAGACATGTACGAGCGCATCCACAAAGCCAACGAGAATGCCGGCGAAAAAATGTGGCGGCTGCCGCTCGACGACGAATACAAAGAAAACATCAAGTCGAGCATCGCCGACATCGTCAACTCCGGCGGACGCTGGGGTGGAGCGATTAACGCCGCTATGTTCTTGAAGGAATTCGCCGAAGACACTCCCTGGATTCACCTCGACATCGCCGGCACGGCGTGGATGGAAGAACAGAAGCCGTGGATCGCCAAAGGCCCATCCGGCATTGCGCTGCGCAGCCTGATTGAGTTCGTGAAAGGTTTCACCAACTAGAAAACAGGACGCTTAGCAAAGAAAAATAGATCGCGCATGGCCGGATTTCGGCATCAAAAACGCTGCGCGAATCCGTGCCGATTGTTGCGTGCGCCAACTTTCCGGAGGGAATTTATGAAGGCTCTAATGTTAGTGGGAGTTGTAGTGCTGGTTCTGGGAGTAGTTTCATTCTTCGTCCCGTTTCCGCATTCCGAACATCACGGCGTCCGCATGGGCGACGCGCACGTGGGCGTCACGACACACGACGATCAGAAAGTGCCGCCTGTCGCAAGCATCGTTCTGGTGGTGGTCGGAGCCGGATTAATGATCGCCGGCAGGAAAAGCTAGCGACTGCCGCGAGAGACCGTGCGGCTTTGTGGGTAACGGCGCACATGTAGTCTCAAAAACTCACGAAAGGTGAATGAGGCAAATCCTTGGGGACGGTCTGTCGGGGACGGTCTGTCGGGGACGGTCAATCATGGACGGTCTATCGGGACGGTTCAGTCGCCGGTGCCGCTCAGCGGCACGCTCTGCGGGCTGCCGCCGCCGTTGTCGTAGATGAAGAGGATGGTATTCAGGGGGCCGGTTTTGCGCGGCGCAAATATCACGTTGACGGTGCAGGACGCGCCTGCGGCCAGAGCCTGCGCCGTACAGTTGTTGGTCGAGGTGAAGTCAAGCTGTCCGTTGCCGCCCGGGCCGACGCCGATGGCGCTGAAGGTGAGCGCCGTGCTGCCCGTGTTTTTCAGCGTGACCGGCGTGGGCGGGCTTTGCGTGCCCGACTTCTGATCGCCGAAGCTCAGCTTCAACGGCGAAACGCTCACAACTGTGCCCGCGCCGGCTAACTCGATCACCTCTTGCTTCGACGACGCTGAATCGGAAATATTTATCGTCCCACTGACGCTCCCCATGGCCGACGGCTTGAATACGATGTGGATGGCGCAGTTTGCTCCGGGCGCGACGCTGCCGCCGCAGGTGTTGGTTTCTTTGAATGGCGCGCTCGTCTTCATCGCAGAAATCGTCAAGGCGGCCGTGCCCGTGTTGGTAAGCTTGACAGTTTGCGTCGGGCTGGCCACGCCCACCAACTGAAATGGGTAGTTGACCGCGGTCGCCGGGTTGAAACTGGCCACGCCCGTGTTCAGCAGCGTGGTAACGCTGGCGCGATTGGCAACGAGAAGATCAATTTTGTGGTCGCCGTTGAAATCTCCCGAGGCCACAGAAACGGCGTTAACGCCCACCACTGGGTAGAACACCGGCACCTGAAAGGTGCCGTTGCCGTTACCCAGGGCGACATATGCCCCAGAGGGATTATTCTGCTGCACCACCGCGAGGTCGGGCTTGCCGTCTCCGTTGAAGTCGGCCGCGATCACGGCGACCGCGTCGGGAGTTGCGATTTCGCCGCCTGCCTGAAAAGTGCCATCGCCGTTCCCAAGAAATGTGTCGGTGCCGCCGTAGAGGGTCGCGATGGCGAGGTCCAGCTTGCCGTTGGCGCGGAAATCTGTAACCGTCACAGCGGTTGGAAACGAGCCCGTCTTGTAAGTGTCGCCGGCGGAGAAAGTTCCATCGCCGTTGCCCAGCAGGATTTCGACCTGGCTGACCATGCCGAACTGCTCCGCTACCGCAACGTCAAGCTTGCCGTCGTGGTTGAAGTCGCCGATTCCGATTGCGCTCGGGGCAAGGGAGGGCGCGGTATTAATCGGTGTCGTCTGGAAGGTTCCGTCGCCGTTGCCCAGAAAGATGCTGACGTAAGGGCAGCCCGTCCCGCTGTACGTCACCGCCAAGTCCGGCTTGCCGTCGCCATTGAAGTCTCCTGCGGCGGCAAAAATGGGAATGCAGGCGGTTGTATAAGTGCTTGCGGCCTGAAAGGTTCCGTCGCCGTTGCCCAAAAGCACGCTGACCCCGGAAAAGTCGGTCACCACCAGATCGAGCTTGTGGTCGCCGTTCAGGTCGGCCGCCGCGACCGAGAAGGTTCCTAATCCCGCCAGGTAGTTGCTCGGCGTTCCGAACGTACCGTCGCCGTTGCCGAGAAGTATTTGCAGGTCGTCGTCCGCAACCGCGAGGTCGGGCTTGCCGTCGCCGTTAAAGTCTCCGACTGCAAGGCCGGCAAAATCCCCGGCCGCGGTCGCGGTAGCGGCACGCGTCTCGAATTGGGCGAGGGCGTCGGTCGCCCCGAGGGCGCACGCGAGGGCGACCGTAGCGACGTTTCGCATTAGTTTGGGGCGAGAACAGACGGCGACCTCGACGTACAGCAATGCAAGAGCAGCTTAGCATCAGTTGCCCGCCATCTCCAAGATGATGTTGCGCCTGCCGGCCGCCGGGTGGTCGCAGCGCTCGAACGTTGACCCAACATTAACTTGCCTTTGCCTTCCCTGGGGTGTAGGGTGGGCGCGTCTTCAAAATTCGGGGTGCCATGCGGCAGGAGGAAGAATCGTGGAAAAGCTTAAGGGACGCGGCCAGCCGGGGGCTTTGCTCGTTCTTCTCATCGCGGCGCTGTGCCAAGCGCAGAGCGCGCCTCTGCCGCCCTGCTCCGTGAACTCGGTGGCGCCATACACCGGGGCAGCGGGCAGCCCGCCGGGACCTGCCCCAGCGAGTTCTGGGACGCCGGCGGGGTAGCGAACCCTCCGTACTGCTACAGCGCGGTGATGCATTGCGCGAATCCCACGACCACTCCCGACCTCGACTTCATCTACAGCTACGACAAGCCCGCAGCCCCGCTCAGTGGCAGCATCGTGTTTCTGCCTGGCAGCGGCGGCACCTTGGGCAAGCTCGTGGGGGACGGGCAGTTCGTGCAAGACTACTTCAACGACAGCTATGAGGTCATCCAGGTCGCCTGGCAAACGGACTGGCAGCAGACCTCGGACCCCTTGGCTCTCATGACCGCTGCCGGACGTCCGGCCGGATTTCTCAACTACGTCCTGAACACGCCGCTGCTGAACGCCCGGTCCACGATCCCCACCGCCGGGCTCTGCGCCCAGGCGGTCAGCGCAGGGTCCGGGGGAGCTGGCTACGCGCTGGCCTGGTACGCGGACTCGGCGGGCAATTACCTCAACGCCGACCTGGATAACGTGGAGCTGATGTCCGGGCCTGTGTTCGCCAACGTTGAGGCGGGCTGCATGGTCATAAGCCCGAGCCTGACCGCCGCGCAGACGATTTGCCCCGCGGGCCAGTACGGATGCTCGCCCGGGACCACGACCTGGCAGAACCCCGAGCCGTACGTGCCCGTGGACGCCCAGCAGGTCAGAGCCTGGACGAACGACAACACGTGCGCCAACGCGATGCAGACCTCCAGCACGTCGAACCAGAACTGGCTGGCGATGAGCATTGTGAACGGGAGCGGAGGGAACTTCACGTATTCCAACCTTGGAATGGCTGGGTGGGTGTGCGCCACGTCGACAAGCTGCAGTCTGCCCAACTGCCCGAACAACTCGGCCGCCGAGGGGGAGTTCTTCTATACCCTGTTCACAAGCGGGTCGCATCCCGCAGGCTACAAATTAACCGGGATTACGAGCTGCGAGAATGCGGAAGGAGTCGCGCAGGGAACCGACCCCGACACTGGCCAGCCGGGATGGAAGGCGATTGAGGGGCACATGACGACCCAGTGCACCCATCCAAGCCCACGCTAGTGGCGGGCACGGGCTGGCCCAACCTTGATTCTTTCACCGTTGGTCTTATCACGACTGAGCTGCCCCGCTTTCCGCCCTTTTTCGGAGGGCGGGCCAGCTCCCACGATTGTGTTGCGCACTGGTAGGAATTATTGCTACCATCGACCAATGCCTACGGTCGAAAAACTCAGCATCGCGTTGCCCCCCGAGATGGCGGCCTTACTCCGGGAAGCAGTAGAGAGCGGGGAATACGCCAGCGCCAGCGAAGTCGTCCGGGATGCGCTGCGGGCGTGGAAGCGAAAGCGCAAACTGGAAGCGCTAGAACTCGGTGAGCTTCGCCGCCTTGTCCGAGAAGGCATGGAGAGCGGTCCGGCGGTCGACGCGGAGCCGGTTCTATCCCGCCTCGAATCCAAATACGCCGCTATGCGCAAGAATGCGAAGAAGTAGCAGGCAGCTTTGAAACTCGCCGTTTCTCCGAGAGCCGCAAATCCGGCGACCGGAAGTTTGCTTTACTTCATTGCTTTCACTTCGCCGCTGTAGCCTGATCGAAAGCTTTTTCCAGATCCGCGAGCAGCGGGACCTCGCCGGTCTGCAAGCCGTTGCGGCCCATCATGCGCCAGAGATACTCGTTGTTCGGCCAGCCGCGCGCGTCATAAACGGCGAGGACATCTTCCGACGGGCGGCTCATCACCATGAGCACGATCTCGGCCTGGCGCGGCTCGTAGACCAGAATGAACTTGCCCCACTTCTGCAGCGCATCCTGCACCGCGCCGATCGCCGCGCGGTCTTCGGGGAGCAGGTTGGGATCGAACTGATCGCCGTCATAGCTGGTGACATAGACATAGCGCGCATTCACCAGCGTGCCAGGAAATGCCGGGACATCCTGCGCAGCCGTCGACTTGCCGGCCTTGGGTGCGGCGAGGGCAAGCGTCGTCGCCAACAGTAAAGCGGCGAGCATTGCGAACGAAACACTGCTTGTTTTCTTCTCTGTTTTCTTCTCCGCTTGCTTCTCCATAAACGTCAACTCTTTTCTCTTCGGTGCTTAGATCGTTTATCTTCCATCTTGTATCTTGCAGTTGGTTGTCAGTTGGTTAGATGACAGGTACCCAGCCCGCGTTGCCCCGACGGCCGCGCAATCCGTCGTAAGTCATTGAATCTATTGTACCTATGGATATTTCACAAGGAAACATCCTGGGGGCTGGAACGGGCGTTCGTGAGCCCCGCCTCGAGTGCCCGTTGCGGGGCCGGAAATGGCCTCGGGGATCGCGAGCAAATCCTCGGACGAGTGTTTTTGAGTGTTTCCTCCGCGCGGGTTCGGTGCCTGGTTTTCGATGAAGCGCGCCAGAAGCGTTCAGAATGTTTCCATGGGAACGTTTCGAGCGATAGGGATATACGTATAGTTTTGTACATATAGCGTTCTAAGTCAAACGCTTGGGGGAGTGTCCAGACTGGTGCGAAACGGTCCGCCCATAGGATTCACATAACGGGCGGAACGGCGATTCCCATGACTGCCAGGACGCGAATCAGTTCGCGGCGGACGACCGCGACCGTGGCGAGCAGAAATTGTTTTCGCTTCTCATCGGTCTCACTGAGGATGGGGTGGAGATGATAGAAGGCGTTGAAAAGTTGCGCGAGCTGAAAGGCGTGTTTCGCGAGATAGGCGGGCTCGGTGGTGGCGATGCATTGGTCGATTATGTATGACGTTTTCGCAGCTGCCAACCAGAGTTCCCAAATTGCGTTCGCTGCTTCGCCAATCAGAAATTGGGCGAAGTCGCCGGGGGAGACGTTGTCAGCAACGTCTCTACAGAAGGTTTCCGAGTCGATTGCGGCTTTCTTGAAGATGCTGGTGGCGCGGACGACCGCGTATTGCGCGTAGGGTCCGGTTTCGCCTTCGAAGCTGAGCGCGTCCTTGAAGTCGAAGGCGATCACGGAGTTCTTGGTGTACTTGAGCATGAAAAAGCGCAGGGCGCCGATGGCGATTTGGGTTGCGATGGGAAGGCGCTCGGCGTCGGGGAGTTGCGGGTGGCGGGCATCGACTTCCTGCTTGGCGGAGGCGATGAGCTGGTCGAGCAGATCGTCGGCTTTGACGCCGAAACCTTTGCGGCCGCTGACCTCAATATAGGAGCGAGCCTTGTCTTCGTCGCTGAGGGCGTAACCGAGTTCGGCGGCGCAGCGCGGCGTGAGCGCAACCATCTCATAGGAAAAATGCGTGTAGTGGTCGGCGGCTTGGTTGTGGCCAAGGCCGCGCAGGGCTTCGATGACAGTGTTTTGCGCCTCAGACTGGCGGGCATCGATCACGTTGTAGATTTCGGCTACGTCGCCAAAGTGGGGATGATCTTTTTCGGCGTCTTTGTCGCTGGGGATAGAAGAAATCCAACAATCGTGCCGGTTGGGATAGCGATAAAACTTGCGATAGGCGAAATCACGGCCCAGCAGGCCGAACTTCCACATGTGGTAGGCGATGTCTTTGCCGACATAGCCGACGGTGCCGTTGGAGCGGACGATGACTTTCTGGTCGTCTTCGGAAATTTGTTCGGAGTCGTCTGTGTTGTCTGTGACCTCTGTGGTTGAGGAGGTTCCGGCGCGGCGCGTCACCCAGCATCCTTTGTTTTTGCCTTCGTTCTCGAAAGTGAGCACCCCGGAATCTTTGAGTTTGGTGAAGGCGGCGTCCCAGAAATGCAGGTGCAGGATTTCGCTCTCGCGCGGAAGAAAATCGTATTCGATGTCGAGGCGGTCCATGGTTTCGAGATGGCGGCGCAGGACGGCGGTCGAGATCAAGTCGGCAATGGCGGCGGTTTCGCTGGTGGCATCTTCGATGGCGTGCAGCGTCTGGGCGCGGACTTGCAGGTTCTCCTTATTTTTCTCCTTTCCCTCCCCGTACCACTGCGAAACGCGGGCGTAGAGATCCCAACAGTAGTAGTCGAAGCGCGGCTGGCGGGCGAGGGCTTCGATTTCGGCGCGGGATTTTTTCTCGATGTGGGTGAAGCCGACGACGACGTCGGCAACCTGCACGCCGGTGTTGTCGATGTAGTTCTGCACATCGACTTCCCTGCCCGCGCAGCGCAGCAGGCGGACGAACGTGTCGCCGAGGATGGCATTGCGCAGATGGCCGATGTGGGCGGCTTTGTTGGGATTGATGCTGGTGTGCTCGACCAGAATCTTGCCGGAGGGAATGGCGGCGGGCGGTTTGTGATCGGCGGCAAGGGCCGACGCGAGGGCGGCGCGATTGACGCGGGCGTTGATATATCCTGCACCGGCGACTTCGAGTTTGTCGAAGCCTTCGACCGTGCCCACGCCGGCGATAATTTCCTCCGCGATTTTGCGCGGGGCCTTGCGCAGTTTTTTCGCCAGCTCGAAAGCAAGGGGCAGAGCATATTCGCCGAGCTCTACTTTCGGCGGCTGTTCGATGACGATGGCGGCGAGTTCGAGGCTGTAGGCGCGGCGCAGAAAGTCGCGCACCGCATCGGATAACCGGCGCTCAAGATGACGATACAAGGAATTCCTCTAAGCTGTTGAAGGAAATAGTGATTTTAGCAGAGCGCCCGATGGAAGCTGGTTTGACGCAGGATGCAGCGTTCCCTATGATGAAAATTCGGCGAAATTCCTGATCACCAAGGAGGCACGGAGGCACGGAGAAATTCAAATTCAAGATCTTGGTCTTGCTTTTCTCGGTGTCTCCGTGCCTCCGTGGTAGACGACGTTTTTATGCGTATTGCCTACCTTGAGTGTTTTTCTGGCATGAGCGGCGACATGTTTCTGGGCGCTCTCGTGGATGCCGGAGTTCCGCCTCGGCTGCTGGAAGAAACTGTGGCGGCGCTCGGAGTCGGGGCGCGGCTGGAAATTTCCCAGTTAATGCGCAGCGGAATTTCGGCCACTAAGGTGGACGTTCACGTCGATGGTGAAAAGGATTTGCCGCGCGAGGAATACCCGAAGCGACGGCAATCTGAGCATTCTCATGAGGATGCTCATTCACATTCAAACGAGCATCAGCGCTCACATGAGCATTCTCCTGGGCGAGGGCTGAAGGAAATTCGGCAGATTATTTCTGCGGCTGCGATCTCGGCCACGGCCAAGAGGACTGCCATCGCGATCTTTGAGGCGCTGGGAGCGGCGGAGGCCAAGATCCATAACACCCCCATCGAGGGCGTGCACTTTCACGAAGTGGGCGCGGTCGACGCGATGGTGGATATTGTTTGCGCGGCGGCTGGGTTCGAGACGCTGGGGGTGGACGAGATGGTTTGCTCTCCGTTGAATGTGGGCAGCGGAACTGTGGTCTGCGCCCACGGGACGTTCCCTGTGCCGGCGCCGGCGACGGTCGAGTTGTTGAAGGATGCTCCGGTGTATTCGTCGGGAATTCAGGCTGAATTGGTAACGCCGACAGGTGCGGCGATTGTGAAAGCGCTGGCCACACGATTTGGCACGTTCCCGGAGATGAAGATTGAGAAGTCTGGCTATGGCGCCGGGTCGCGCGATTTTCCCGGGCATCCCAATGTGGTGCGATTGGTGATTGGCGAGAGCGCGACTACGGCGCTGGCGGCGGAAACGGCATTGGAAACGATTGCGGTTCTGGAAGCGAACCTCGACGATTTGAACCCGCAGGTGTTTGGTTACGTGATGGACCGGTTGCTGGAAGATGGGGCGCTCGATGTGTTCGGTGTGCCGGTGCAGATGAAGAAGAACCGTCCGGGGACGCTGCTCACGATTTTGTGCAAGCCGGAAGATGCGAGCAAGCTGTCGCAACTCATTTTCACGGAGACGACCACGCTGGGAGTGCGGCGGCGCGAGGAAGTGCGCCAGACTCTGGCGCGGCGCTGGGAACAGGTACACACGCCGTGGGGCGAGGTGAGGATCAAGATCGCGAGCATGAACGGGACGGTCACCAACTATGCTCCCGAGTATGAAGATTGCCGGCGCATCGCGGCGGAACATCATGTGCCGCTGAAAACTGTGATGCAGGAAGCCGCGCGGGCTTATCTCGGGGCCGGTGGGAATCTTTAACCACAGAGGACGCAGAGAACACAGAGGAACGCCACAAGGGAGAAGATCCCCTGTGGCCTCTGAAGTCAAAACATTATGAGCAGGAAGTTCTACATTACGACGCCGATTTATTACGTGAATGCGCGGCCGCACATCGGACACGCCTACACCACGATTGCCTGTGACACGATTGCGCGGCGGCAGCGCTTGCTGGGCGCGGACACGTTTTTTCTCACCGGGACGGACGAGCACGGACAGAAGATCGAACGCGCGGCGCAGGCCGCGGGCAAGACGCCGCAGCAGTATGCCGACGAGATTTCGGCGGAATTCCGCAAGCTGTGGCAGCGGATGGGAATCTCGAACGACGACTTCATCCGCACCACCGAAGAGCGGCACAAGAAGCGGGTGCAGGAATTGTTCCGGCGAATTCGCGACAACGGCTACATCTACAAAGGCACGTACACGGGACAGTATTGCGTGTCGGATGAACTTTATGTGGACGGCGCGCAGCCGGGCGATCCCTGTCCGACCTGCGGACGAATCACCGAGACCGTGAAGGAAGAGAACTACTTCTTCAAGCTCTCGGAGTTCCAGGACAAGCTGCTGGCGCTGTATGCGAACCCGGAGTTCATTCGTCCGGAGACACGGCGTAACGAAGTGATTTCGTTTGTGCGCTCGGGGCTGCGCGATTTGTCGATCAGCCGGTCGACGTTCACGTGGGGCATTCCAGTGCCCGACGATCCCAAGCACGTGATTTATGTTTGGCTGGATGCGCTGGCAAATTACATCACCGCGATCGGCTACGGCTCTTCTCACGCGGGCGCACAGGAAGCCTTCAAGAAATACTGGCCGGCGGACGTGCAGATGATCGGAAAAGAGATTGTCCGCTTCCATTGCGTGTACTGGCCGGCGTTTCTGATGGCGGCCGGATTGCCGGTGCCGAAGGCGATTGTGGCGCACGGCTGGCTGCTGTTTGAAGAAAGCAAAATGTCGAAGTCGCGCGGCAACATCGTGCGCACGGAAACCATTCTCGACGTGCTGGGCGCGGATGCGTTGCGCTATTTTCTACTGCGGGAAGTCGTGTTCGGGCAGGATGGATCCTTTTCGTTCGACGCGCTGGTGCAGCGCTACAACTCGGATTTGGCAAACGGGCTGGGAAACCTGGCCAGCCGCACGCTGACCATGATCAACCGTTATTTCAAGGGCGAGGTGCCGTATCCTTCGCCGGCGACGGCGCGGACTGCGGCGGATACTGCGATTATTGAAGGGGCGCGGAAAACAATCCGCGAGTTTGGCGTGCTGTTTGATCAGTTCCAGTTTTCGCGCGCTCTGGAAGCGGCATGGGCACTCGTAGCAGCCGTGGATAAATATATTGTCGAAAACGAACCGTGGGCGCTGGGTGAAAAGCAAGATGAGGACAGCCGCTCGCGTTTGGCCACCGTGCTCTACACATCGGCAGAGGCGCTGCGGATTGCGACGGCGCTGGCGCACCCGGTAATGCCAGAGGCCACGGCGAAGATATGGACGCAGATGGGGCTGGGCGACATCAAGAAACTCGCTTTGAACGAGTTGGCTTGGGGGCAACTTCCTCTGGGCACCAAGCTGGGTGAGGTACAGCCAGTGTTTCCGCGGGCGGATAAGAGCGCGATTGAAAGGATGCAGAAGATGGAAGAGGAGCACAGAGTTTCGCCGGCGGCGGAGGCGAAACTAGAAACAGCTGCGCAGACCGCGCCAGCCGCGTCGAGTGCACAGTCTGCTGCGGCGGCTTCGACAACACCGGCGGCAACGGACACGGGAAGCAAGATATCGATTGACGACTTCGCCAAGGTAGAGTTGCGTGTGGGATTGGTGAAAGTCGCTGAAAGAGTGCCCAAGGCGGACAAGTTGCTGCGGCTTGAGATCGATATTGGCACAGAAGTACGGCAGGTTTTGGCCGGAATCGCAGAGGCCTATGCGCCGGAAGCTTTGGTTGGGCGCAAGGTTGTGATCGTAGCCAATCTGGCACCGAGGAAAATGCGCGGGCTGGAGTCGAATGGAATGATTGTGGCGGCGTCGCTCGAAGGTGGAAAACCGGTGCTGGCGGGCTTTCTGGAGGATGTGCCGGTGGGAGCGAGGCTGAAGTAGAAAATCGGCGTCGGACCTTGGACCTCGGCCCTTGGTCATAAACTTCCGATCCTCCGGCTGTCGGCTGAACAGGAATCCGCGTTTCTACGTCAGATCGTAGGTCTGTGGTCTGAGGTCCGAAGTCTGAGGTCTGAGGTCCGGTTTTTCGATGTTCGTCGATTCTCATGCTCATCTCGATGGCACGCAGTTCGATGTCGATCGCGAGGCGGTGATTGCTCGGGCGCGGGGGGCCGGAGTTCAAGCTCTCGTCGCTATCGGCAATGGGGACGGTCCTGCGCAGGTGGATTGCGGAATTCAATTGGCGGAGAAATACGATTTCATCTACGCGACCCTGGGCATTCATCCGCACGAAGCCAGGTTGGCGGATGAAGCCGCTTACCAGAATATGGAACGGCTGGCGAAGCATCCCAAGGTCATTGCCTGGGGCGAGATTGGATTGGATTATTACTACGACCACTCTCCGCGCGACATGCAAAAAGAAGTCTTCATCCGGCAAATGGAACTGGCTGCGGCGGTGAAACTGCCCATCGTAATTCACTGCCGTCCTTCCGAAGGATGCGAAGATGCGTGGGACGACTGCCTGGGCCTGCTTCAGGAGCGATGGGCGCCGAGCGGGCTGGGTGGAGTTCTGCACTGCTTCACGGGCACATGGCCGCAGGCCAAGCGTGCGGTCGATATGGGGTTCATGATTTCGTTCGCCGGAAACGTGACCTTTCCCAAGGCGCAGCAGATTCGGGATGCGGCGCTCGAAGTTCCACTGGATCGCATGCTGATTGAAACCGACTCGCCGTATCTGGCGCCAGTTCCGCACCGCGGCAAGCGCAATGAGCCGGCATTCGTCGTCGAAACGGCGCGAAAGCTGGGAGAGTTGCGCAATCTGGCGGTGGAAGAAATGGGCCACCTCACTTCTGGGAATTTCCATCAGTTTTTCAAATTGACTGAAACGGCCGAAAGCAAGATTCCGGCTCGCTAGCCCTTCCGCCGAAGCGGTTCTTCTGATAACCTCAAGAGTCAGATTCCATCGTTTGCGAGAGATTCGAAGATCATGCCGGACAACAGTTTCGATGTCGTGAGCAAGATCGATTTGCAGGAGGTCTCGAATGCCATTCAGCAGGCCCTGAAAGAGGTTCACACGCGCTTCGACCTGAAGGATTCGAAGTCGAACATCGAACTCGAGAAAGATGCCATCGTTCTGCATTCGGCGGACGAGTACAAGCTCAAAGCGGTGAACGACGTGTTGCAGCAGAAACTGGTGAAGCGCGGCATTTCGCTGAAAGGCTTGACCTACGGCGCAGTCGAACCGGCAGCCGGAGGAACGGCGAAGCGGAAGATCACCATGCAGCAAGGAATTCCGATCGAGAAGGCGCGAGAAATTGTTAGAGTCGTCAAAGATTCCAAGAAAAAAGCGCAGGCTTCGATTCAGGGCGATCTAGTGCGGGTGAGCAGCAAGGACCGCGATACGCTGCAGGAGGTCATCGCGCTGCTGCGGCAGCAGGACTTTGGAATTGACATGCAGTTTCTGAATTACAGAACGAATTAGGTAGCGAGCGATTCACCACGGAGGCACGGAGACACGGAGAAAAACAAAACAATGAAATTGAATCTGATTTTCTCCGTGACTCCGTGACTCCGTGATGAGAGCAAATAGTCGGGATCCACATTGGGCGCATCGGCCACCATTAACGGCAAGGAAATTTTCGAACTGCTGAGGGAAGATCTCGCCGCGCTGGAGCAGGAGTTCGAGCGCGACACCGTTTCGGGCGTGCGTGCCATTACGGAGATTGGCGAGTATCTGCGAGCCGGCGGAGGCAAGCGCATTCGCCCGACGCTGCTGCTGCTTTCCGCGAAGCTATTGGGATACCAGGGCCGGGGAGCGGTGCGACTGGGCGCGGTGGTCGAAATCATTCATACGGCCACGCTGGTTCACGACGACATCATCGACGAAGCCAAGACACGGCGCGGGCGGCCGGCGGCGAATACGCAGTGGGGAAATTCGCAGTGCGTGCTGGCCGGGGACTGGCTTTACATGCAGGCGTTCAAGATCGCCGTGCAGGAGCGCAACTTCCGCATCCTGGACACTTTGATCGAGCTGACTCAGCAGATGGTGGAAGGCGAGCTGCTGCAGATGCAGACCCTGGGCAAGCTGATCACGCTCGACGAACACTTTGACCTGATCTATCGCAAGACGGCGTGCCTGTTTTCCGTGTGCATGCGGCTGGGCGCGATTCTGGGCGGTGCAACCGCGGAGCAGGAAGAAGCGCTCGGCAGATACGGGCGCGACCTGGGCATGGCGTTCCAAATTGTGGACGATGTGCTCGATCTGACCGCGTCTGAGGATGTTCTGGGCAAGCCCGTGGCCAGCGATCTGCGCGAGGGCAAGGTCACCATGGCGGTGATTCACGCGCTGGAGCGCTGCGCTCCGGAAGAGCGCGCGAAGATTGAAAGCATTCTGCGCGAGCAGGCGTTCAATGGAACCACTCATGCGCAGATTCTCGAGATTCTGCAGCGCTACGAATCGCTGGAGGCGGCCACCGCGCGCGCGGCCCGTTACGCGGAATCGGCGCGGAAGGCCATCTGCACATTTCCCGACTCCGAGATCAAGCGGGCGTTGTTGTGGGCGCCGGATTTCGTGGTGGCGCGGGAGAAGTAGCCGTCAGCCTTCGACGGCGTGGCTTTTCTTCACCGCGATCCCCATCATTTCGAATCTTCCGTTCCGCAGCAGCGGAGCCGAACCCACGAAAGCGCGAGCTGGAAACTCTCCGTGGAAGTGTTTCACGTATTCCATGTTGAAGCGCTCCCACAGTGTCAGGTCCGGCGAGAACACTTGCACCCAAACAAGGTCGTCCCATCCCATGCCAGCCTTGGCGAGCACAGCGGTGAAGCCGGAGAAAAGAAATTCCAATTCCTTCTCGACTTCGGGCGGGGCGAGGCCAGTGGAGGGATCGATGCCGATGCGTCCAGAAAGATAAAGCGTGTCGCCGGCGAGTATGGCGTCGCTGAAAGGAAGATTGGGAGCCCGATTGGGTAGGTCGAAGGCCAAGCGAGAGTTCTTGCTCGAAGAGGACATGGTTGTATGGTAATTGCTCGCTGCGCGGTGAAAAGTCCAGTTGAAGAATTGGTTGAGTTCCTACCGTCCGCAACCAAGCTAACGCTTTCTCCGAGTTGCGACAACCTCGATTTACGGCAACCCCGTGGCCAATTACGTCCTCAAAGAACCATCTATCCAAGGCATGGACGAGACGAAAATGGGAAGCAATCCGTTTTCGGCCCTGATGCGTAAGGAGATAAGGGAGCAGAATCTGGCTCGAAATCCCAAAACCCTAAGGAGATGGTTCTATGAAAAAGTTGATGGTTTGTTTGCTGGGTCTGACGTTCGCGATGGGTGCGACGGCTTTTGCGCAGCAGGACAACAGCTCAGCGCAGGTTCAGTCTGACCAAATGAGTCCGCAGGCGCCGCTGATGACTCTGAAGGGCACGGTGAAGGCGGACGGGGACAAGTACACGTTCGTCAACGACAAAGACGGCAAGAGCTGGGACGTGATGAATCCCGAGACATTGAAGGGACACGAAGGTCATCATGTGCAACTCAGCGCCCACGTCTATGCCGACAAGAACACGATCCACGTGATGAGCGTGAAGATGCTGAAAGGCGGCTCGATGAGCTAGCAGGTTGCTGAATGAAACCGGGCGGTGCGGTAGGCCCGTAACTCAGTTTTATGCCGGCCAGCTGTCCATCGGACAACTGGCCGGCTTTGTTTATACTGAACCTTTTTCCTGACTTTCCTTATCCAAGACTGTCTATGAATTTATTTTCGCTGATGGCGCGCCACGGGTATGCCTGGATCTTCGGTCTCTTGCTGGCGGAGGCGATTGGGCTACCCTTCCCTGCGGCAATCGCGCTGGTCGCGGCGGGGGCGGCAGTGGCAGCGCACACTTTGTGGGGCCCTTATGTTCTGGCCGCTTCTATCGCGGCCTTGTTGCTGGGCGACACGATGCAGTTTTGGCTGGGACGCTATATGGGCTGGTTATTGCTTGGGTTTCTGTGCCGAGTATCGATCAATCCGGAAACTTGCATTCTGCGGTCCGCGGAGTCGTTCTACAAGCGCGGCAAGATCACCCTGGTGATTGCGAAGTTTATTCCTGGGGTCAACACGATGGCGGCGCCGCTGGCGGGCAGCATGAAAATGCGCTTCTGGCAGTTTTTGCGGCTGGATATGGCCGGGGCTTTGCTCTATGCGGTAACGTATCTGGCCCTGGGATATCTTTCGCGCGATTTTCTGGCGGCGATCTTGCGTGGTTTTCACGCCGCCGGGCGGGCCATGGAAGGGGTGGTTATCGCTGCGCTGGTGGTGTATGCGGTCTACCGCTTGGTGCAATATCGCAAGAACAAGATGTATCGCGTGGTGCCGCGCGTGCAGGTAGAGGAGTTGGCCCGGCGCCTGGCGTCTGACGACGCAAGCAGGGTGCAGATCGTCGATGTCCGCAGCCACGGTTACTATGACTCGGGAGCGGCCCGGATCAAGGGATCCATCCGCATCGAGCCGAACAATCTTGAGGAAGAAATTAAGAACCTGGCCAAGGACAAGGACATTTACCTCTACTGTACTTGAGCGCGCGAAGCAACCAGCGCCCGGGTGGCGCACCTGCTGCGGGAAAAAGGATTCAACACGTTCGTGATCGTCGGAGGCTTGACCGCTTGGCGCAAGGCGGGGGAGCCGACCGAGGGCGTGCCTCAGGATGATCTGGTAAAGCTACCGACGTTTAGTTAGTGGGTGGTTGGTCCTTGGTCCTGGGCCTTTACGGCTCCGTCGAGCAGTGCAGCGTTACACACCGAATTGGCGCAGATGATGATCGAGGTGTTTGTACATCCCGGTCGCCCACTCCCGCGGCGTGAGCGACCCGAAGAAGGAATGCGGATGCTTCGTGCATTGCGCCTCCCCTCCATCGTGAAATTGCCGCACGCGAACTTTGAGTTGTTCCTGTTCTCGAGCGAAATCTCTCTTATCGGCAACTATGAATTTCTTGTCGGTGGGACTGTTCCTGGAAAATGGCTTGTCGTTGGTAAATGCGGGCCGGACAAATGGGCCAAGTATTCTGCCAATCAGCAGGCGGGGCAGCACAAGCCGCCCGGAAGCAACCTCGAGGGTCGCGGAACAATGCGCCATCATCTGCGCGACATCCATTTTGCCCCACTGATGTTGGGTGGTGGGTTGCAGCTTGTCGATGCGCGAGATCACTTCGTTGACCGCATCGGGTTGAAAAAGATTCTTCATACGCATCTCCCAAGCTTGAAACCTTTGCCGACGGTCAAGATGATAGCATCAGTTTCGGCGGTCCGCAGTTCGCCGGCCCCGGCTATTTCAGGTCTGGTTCTGATGGCATCCAACCGGGAAGTCGAAATCAAGTTTCGCGTGCGCGACTTGCGGGCGCTGACCCGCAAGCTGCGCGCGGCAGGATTTCGTTTGGTCACGCGGAGAACCCATGAGGTCAACACGCTCTATGACCTGCCGGGGGAAGTGCTGCGCGGTCGCAGAGAGCTGCTGCGCATACGGAAGTATGGTTCGACGTGGACTCTCACTCATAAAGCGAAGGGCAAGATTGGGAAGCACAGCAGCCGCGTGGAGACAGAGACGGGCGTGGCTGACGGAAAAAAGATGGATGCGATTCTTCGCGCGCTGGGGTATGCACCGTCGTTTCGGTACGAAAAGTTTCGCGCAGAGTGGACCGATGGCAAGGGCCAAGTTGTGGTGGACGAAACACCGATTGGAAATTTCTGCGAGATCGAGGGTCCGCCACGGTGGATTGATGCGACCGCTGAGAAGCTGGGAGTGGATGCAGCCGATTACATCACGAAGAACTATGCGGGACTATTTGGCGAGTGGAAGCGGCGAGCTGAGAGCAGCGCGCGAGAGATGACGTTCGAAGAGGTGGCGAGTCGGACCCCCTTGCGCTAGCGTCCGTGGGAGCTATGCACCTCGCTGCGCCCGGCTGGACCCTGCGGCTTCGCTCAGAGCGGGCTCGCGAGGCGCCCGTCCCCACACGAATATCGCGGCTCACGCCCCGTGGCATTTCTTGTATTTCTTGCCGGAGCCGCAGGGACAGGGATCGTTGCGGCCAACTTTTTCCTGGGAGCGGACGACCTGTTGCACCGGCTGCGCATCGCCAGCGCCAGCCATGCGCGCCTGTTCGAGTTCGCGGCGCTTGCGGCGCATGAAAGCTTCTTCCAGATCATCGGCGGAGGTTGCTACCAGGCGCGGTGGACGATGTCCGTTCCCACCAGTTCCCTGCTGCGCTGGCACGCCGGGATCCGGACCCCGGCCTGGACCCGGCCCGGTTGGCCCGCCGCCTTGCTGGCCGCCCGGAGGGGCGTCCGCCGGACGCTCCAGAATCTGCATCAGGTAAAGATAGCGGATGGTATCTTCCTGAAAGCGCTGCAGCATGGCTTCGAACATCTCGAACGATTCTTTCTTGTACTCGACCAGAGGATCGTGCTGGCCATAGCCGCGAAGGCCGATGCCCTCTTTGAGGTGATCCATGCTGAGCAGATGATCCTTCCACTGCTGGTCGAGCACGCTGAGCATGATCATGCGCTCGTGGTGGCGCATGGCTTCGGGACCGATCAGCTTTTCTTTCGCATCGTAGCGCTCTTTCAGCTTGGCGAAGATGGAATTCCCAAGTTCCTGCCGGTTCAAGGCTTCCGGCTTGATGCCTTCGGCAAGAATGTCGACTCCGAAACGGGTGAAGATGGCGTCTTTCAGCGCTTTGATGTCCCAATCCGCAGCATGGGCTTTAAGCGGACAATGCTCTTCCAATAGATCGCCGAGTATTCCCGAGACGTAATCGTCGAGGATCAGTTCCTTCTGATCCATGCCTTCGAGCAACTGGCGGCGCAAGCCGTAGACGGCCTCGCGCTGCTTGTTCATCACGTCGTCATATTCCAGCAGGTGTTTGCGCGATTCGAAGTGCTGCCCTTCGACCGCTTTCTGCGCAGTCTCAATGCGGCGGCTGATCAGCTTGGACTCGATGGGTACGCCTTCTTCCATGCCCAGACGCTCAAGCAGCTTCGACACCCACTCTTTGGCGAAGATGCGCATAAGATCGTCTTCGAGGGCAAGGTAGAAACGCGAGGAGCCGGGATCGCCCTGGCGGCCGGCACGTCCGCGGAGCTGATTATCGATGCGGCGCGACTCGTGGCGTTCCGTGCCCAGGATGTGCAAGCCGCCCACGGCGGTGACTTCGTCGTGTTCTTTGTCGGTCTGTTCTCTGTAGCGAGTGAAGGCTTCGGTCCATTTGTCGGTCGGCACGGTGTATTCGTTGCCGTTGTAGTAGAAGACCGAAATCGTGCCATCTTCCTGCGGACCTTCGATCTTGCCTTGAGCTACGCGCAATTGCTGCGCGATTCCCTTCTTCACCAACTCCTGCTTGGCCATGAATTCGGGATTGCCGCCGAGCAGAATATCGGTGCCGCGCCCAGCCATGTTGGTGGCGATGGTGACCATGCCTTTGCGTCCGGCCTGGGCCACGAATTCGGCTTCGCGCTCGTGGAACTTGGCGTTCAGAACAACGTGCTGTTTGAGGCCTTTCTTCTTAAGAAGATCGGAAAGCCGCTCGGATTTCTCGACAGATGTGGTGCCTACCAGAACGGGCTGGCCCTTGGCTGCCAGTTGCTGGATTTCGTCCGCAACCGCGAAGTATTTCTCTTTTTCGGTGCGGAAGACGACGTCGTGATTCTCCAGCCGCAGCATCTGCTTGTTAGTGGGAATTACGATGACGTCGAGCTTGTAGATGTTGTCGAACTCGGCGGCTTCCGTTTCCGCCGTGCCGGTCATGCCCGCCAGCTTTTTGAACATGCGGAAGTAATTTTGAAAGGTGATGGTGGCGAGGGTCTGATTCTCGCGTTCGATCTTCACGCCTTCTTTGGCTTCAATGGCCTGATGCAATCCATCAGACCAGCGGCGCCCGGGCATCATGCGTCCCGTGAATTCATCGACGATGATGACTTCGCCGTCTTTGATCACGTATTCCACATCTTTGCGATACAGCGCGTGCGCCTTAATAGCAGTCTCGACGTGATGCTTTAGCGGCCAGTTTTCGGGGTCGGCGATATTGCCAATGCCAAGGAGTTGCTCAACCTTTTCCCAACCTTCGTCGGTAACGGTAATGTTACGGTGCTTTTCATCGATCACGTAGTCGCCGGTGAGCTGCGCAGGTTCGCCGGTAGCGACCTCCAGTTCTTCGCCTTTTTCCAGCTTGGGAATAATGCGATTGACGCGGTAGTACTTATCGGTGGATTCTTCGCTGGCCCCGGAAATGATCAGCGGGGTCCGGGCTTCGTCGATCAGAATGGAATCGACTTCATCGACAATGGCGAAGTGGTGGCCGCGCTGCACGCAGTCTTTCAGGTCGAACTTCATGTTGTCGCGCAGGTAGTCGAAGCCGAACTCGTTGTTGGTGCCGTAAGTGACGTCGGCGGCATAAGCGGCGCGGCGCTGATCGTCGTCGAGGTCGTGCACGATCACCCCGACCGTGAGACCGAGAAAGCGGTAGAGCTTGCCCATCCATTCGGAATCGCGCTTGGCCAGGTAGTCGTTCACCGTGACCACATGCACGCCGCGTCCGCTGAGGGCGTTGAGATAGACCGGAAGAGTCGCGACCAGCGTCTTGCCTTCGCCGGTTTTCATTTCAGAAATGGTGCCCTTGTGCAGCACCATGCCGCCGATCAGTTGCACATCGAAATGGCGCATGTTGAGCACACGGCGTCCGGCTTCGCGCACTACGGCAAAGGCTTCGACCAGGATTGCGTTGAGCACTTCCTGCAGCGCTTCGTAGCGTTCTTTGTCGAGCTGTTTGAGGCGTTCGGGATCGGGGATGGTCCCGGCTTGCGAGTCATCGACATCGGCACTGGCGCCAGTGGAGGCGTCGCCGCCAAAACGGCTCAATCGTTCCTGAATGCGCTGGCGGAACCCGTCCGTTTTGGCGCGCAGTTCCTCGTCGGAAAGCGTCTGCATCCGCGGTTCAAGAGCATTGATGGCCTCAACCTGAGGCATCAAGCTTTTGACGACTCGCTCGTTTTTGGTCCCAAAGACCTTGCCGATTAAAGTATTGATCAAACTATGAAATCCTCGGAGGGCGGCACTGCCCAAGGCTATGTTTAGAAGCCTAGCATATTTAGATGCTTCAGGCGGGACCAAGAGGCCGTTCCCGGAACCAGCAAGGATTCGCCGCCGCGAGCACATAGAACACCGCGAAACCAAGGCGGCGAAAAAGTCCCTTCGCGCCCCGCCACGAACTCGGCGCTCTCGGCGGTGAACATGTTTTTCGTGTATATTCCCCACGACTAATGCCCACTTTCTACGATCGTTTTGTGGAATGCTCCGAGCGCTGGCCAGATAACGTCGCTCTCGAACTTCAGCGCGACGACTCCATCGAGAGCTGCACCTACGCCGAGTTACGTCGCATGGCGGAGTCGATCGGGAACTGGATTTTCGACAATAGGTTCGAGCGCGGAACGCGATTGGCGCTTCTGGCCGATAACCACCCGCGATGGGTAGCAGCCTATCTGGGCACGATCGCTGCCGGATGCACGGTGGTTCCGCTGGATACGGCGTTGCACGCCGACCAGGTTGCGATACTTCTGAAAGACAGTGGCGCTTCCCTACTCTTCTGCGATGCGAAGCACGTGCCGGTGGCGTGCGAGGCGCTCACCGACGCGAACCTGGAACTTGTGCTCATGGACCCGGACCGCATGGCGAAGCCGTCGCCGAGCGATCTGCGGACGGGTAATCTTCCGGCGATTTTCGATGCCGGCCCGGGGCGCTTCCAGTCTGTGGACTCTCCGCTTGATGATATCGCTTGCCTGCTATACACCTCTGGCACCACCGCCGACCCTAAGGGCGTGATGCTTAGCCATGCCAACTTTCTCGGCGAAGTGGAGGCCGTGTTCAACTGGATCGACCTCGGCCCCACCGATGCGTTGCTCGGGGTGCTCCCCATGTTCCACGTGCTGGCGCAGATGGCGAATCTGCTGCTGCCGCTAGTGAAGGGCGCCCGCGTGGTGTACCTCGAGACTCTCAACACGACGGAATTGTTGCGAGCGCTGCAAGAGCGAAATATCACCGCGTTCGCCGTTGTACCTCAGTTTTATTATCTGATTCACGAGCGCATTTTTCAGGAAGTCGGGAAGCGCGGCGCGATCACGCAGAAGATGTTCAAGAGTCTGATGGGACTCAATCGTGCGCTGCGCAAAATCAGAATCAACGCCGGCCCGATCTTGTTCGAGAAGATCCACGCAACGCTGGGAAAGAAAATGCGCTACCTGGCCACCGGCGGTTCACGGTTCGATCCGGGAATTGCGCGCGACTTCCACGCCCTCGGCATCGACGTGCTGCAAGCCTACGGACTCACCGAAACGACGGCGGCGGTGTTCGCGAACTCGCCGAAGAACAACGTAATCGGATCGGTAGGTCAGGCGATGAAAGGAGTGGAGGCGAAGATTGTCAATCTGCGGGCGCAGGAAGACGGTGGTCCGGCGGTGGGTGAAGTAGCGTTGCGGGGTGCGGTGGTGATGAAGGGTTATTGGAACCGTCCCGACGCCACAGCGGCGGTGCTGCGTGACGGATGGTTCTTCACAGGAGACCTGGGCTACTTCGATGCTCGCGCCAATTTGTTTCTCACCGGCCGCAAGAAAGAAGTGATCGTGCTCGGCAATGGGAAGAACGTTTACCCCGAGGAGATTGAAGCTCACTACCTGAAGTCGCCCTTCATCAAAGAAATCGCGGTGATGGGACTGGAGGGCAAGCCAGGCGAAAGCGGCGACCGGCTGCATGCGGTGATTGTGCCGAACTTCGACGCGTTACGACAACGGAAGATCGTCAACGCAAAAGAAGTGATCCGCTTCGACATCGAAGGCCTCTCTCAGCAGATTGCCTCCACCAAGCGCATTGGCAGCTACGAAATCTGGCAGGAGGATTTGCCCCGCACCACCACGCGAAAGATCAAGCGCTTTGAAGTTGAGAAACGCGTGAAGGCGAATCAGTCGCGGCGGGCTACAGACGATTCTGACCCGCCCTTCGAACGGCCGTTGACCACCGACGAATTGGCGTGGCTCGATCAAATCGAAGTGCAGCGCGCTCTTAAGATGATGCCGGGGGCTTCGCGAACGGCACCGCAGACCTTGCGGCCCACTCACAATCTCGAACTCGACCTCGGACTCGATTCGATGCAACGCGTCGAGTTGTTGCGCCAGATGGAAGAGGAACTGGGCGGCAACGTCGACGAATCGCAGCTTGCCGAGATCTACACGGTGCGCGACCTGGTGGATGCAGTGCTGCAAAGCGCCGCCAGTGGCGCGGGCGGACCGGGAACGCGCCCGACTTTTGCCGGATGGAAAGCGATCCTGGCGGAAGATCCCATTGCGTCTGACGTGCTCGGTCTGGTCCGGCCGCAGCCGTTTAGCGGGACATTCTGGTATATGTTCTCACGGGTGATACAACTGGTCGCGTTCGACCGCTTTGATTTGCAAGTTCGCGGAATTGAGAAGTTGCCCAAGAGCGGCGCTTACATCCTCTCGTCCAATCACCAGAGCTACATTGACCCGCTCGTTCTGGCGGGCGTTCTACCGGCGGAGGTATTTCATAAAGTTTTCGCCGTGGGAACAAGCGAAATCTTCGGCGAAGGATTCATGCTGCGGCTGGCGCGTTCGCTGCGGGTTGTGGTCGTCGATCCGGACGTGAATTTGATTCCCGCCATGCGCGCCGGAGCCTTCGGGTTGCGGCAGGGCCGTCCGCTCATTCTCTATCCCGAAGGTGAGCGGTCGATCGACGGCTCGCCCAAGACTTTCAAGAAAGGCGCAGCCATCCTCGCGATTCATATGCAGGTCCCAATCGTGCCCGTAGCAATTGACGGCTTCTATGAAGCTTGGCCGCGAGGCAAGCACTTTTTCCAGAAGTTGGCGCCCTTGAAGATCCGGTTCGGAGAACCGATTCTCCCGCCGCCGGAAAGCGAAGCGTCAGAAGCGGCTTACGAGAAGCTGACCAGCGAACTGAAAGAGCGTGTGGTCGAGATGTGGGAGGAACTGCGGAAGTAGTCCGCTCGTCGGACATTCGGCAGGGCGTCCGACGGCGATCAAAGTATCTCTTTCAGGTGCTTGGTGAGCCGGGTTGCAACTCCGTAGAGCTCGGTGAGCTGCCCTTTCTGAAACTGGATATTCTCGCCATCCAAATCGTCCCGTATGGAACGGCAAAGCTGATAGGCGGCGCGCACTCGCTCGGATGCCAGGAGGGAATCCATATTGTCCGGACCGTGATCGAAAAGCTTGTTGGCCGCCGCCTGTTGAGCGGCCCATGCCGTGTTCCGGACCCGGTTCAGCGCATCGCGGAAGTCGACCAGCACGCGAGGATCGAGATCGTCGCCACGCAGCAACTCGAGCAGTGCCTGCAACTCTTTGATTGCACTTTTGAGTCGCGCGGTAACGGCCGGATTCTTTGCGGACTGGGACTGCGCGACTGCAACTCTGGTCATCCTTTCAAGACTAATATGTTTCGCGGATGGCGCGGACTCCCGAAGGGCAGCGTTCCTTGGTAAGGCTCAAATTTATTTGGGCTAAGATTAGACAATGCGAAGAATTGTGAGATGGATCTCGGGTTTCCAACCAGCCCGGGTCATTTCGCTCGCGGGTGCGTCTGGTCGTAGACCTGAAGCACATGTTTCATGGAAAGCTGCGTGTAGCGCTGCGTAGTGGCGAGGCGCTCGTGGCCGAGCATTTCCTGAATTGCGCGCAGGTCCGCGCCTTCTTCCAGCATGTGCGTTCCGAAAGCGTGTCGCAGCGTGTGGGGATGAACATCCGGCGAGAGTCCTTTAGCGACCGCGATTTTCTTGACGATGCGGCCGACGCTGCGAGTGGTAAGGCGTCCTCCGCGGCGGTTAATCAGCAGGGCGGGAGTATTCTTACGCATCTCGGTTAGAGTCTTTTGCCGCTCGGGAAGATACGCTGCCAGCGCGCTCTTTGCCGAATCGCCAAACGGAACGTAGCGTTCCTTCTTGCCTTTGCCGCGGACAAGAATTGCCTCCATGCTCAGCCGAATGTCGTCGAGGTTGATGCCGATGAGCTCGGAGTTGCGAATGCCGCATCCGTAAAGCAGTTCCAGCATGAGTCGATCTCGCTCGGGAAAGGCCGCCACTTCCGGCATCTGGCCATCGAGCACGGAATTCATTTCTTCAATGGTGGGCACGCGCGGAAGTTTCTTGGGAAGCTTCGGCGTCGACACCAGCTTGGCGGGATTCTGCTCCACTACACCTTCCCGAGCCAGCCAGCGGTAGAGCGAGCGCACGGCCGCCAAAGCGCGCGCCACGGAAGTCTTGCCCAATCCCTTCTCGTAGAGTTGCGAAAGGAATCCGCGCACGGCGACGTGGTCGATTTCTTTCCATCGGCGGGAGCCGGCATAAGCGGCGAAGTTGGTCAGGTCTCCGCGGTATGCCTTAATTGTGTGCGGCGAGGCATTGCGCTCGCGCAGTTGGCGGAGGAAATCGGCGGCCGCCCTCGCCACTACGCTCTTGGGGTGATTATTTTCTCCGCGTCTCCGTGCCTCTGTGGTGAATCTCATCGCGCCTTCGCCCTGGGATGATGCCTCTGATATACCGTCCTGAGTCGATCAAGCGCCAGATGGGTGTATACCTGCGTTGTCGAAATATCCGCGTGACCGAGAATTGTCTGCACCGTACGCAAATCGGCGCCGTTCTCCACCATGTGCGTGGCGCAGGAATGGCGCAGCATGTGCGGAGAAGCGGAGCGACCCGATGCGGCGGAAGCTACCCGCACCATCTGCCACACGCGCTGGCGCGTCAGGTTGCGCCCATGTCGCGTGATAAAGAGAAGTGGCGAATTTTTCACGGGCGCTGTCTGCATTGCCTTCCTGCCGCCGCCCCGCCCCGCCTCGAGCACCGGGCGCGATTGCATCAGATACTTGCTCAGCGCATCCTGCGCCGACTTGCCCAGCGGCACCACGCGTTCCCTGTCGCCCTTGCCGTGTACCAGCATGTATCCCGCCTCGAGTTTCAAGTCTGCCAGCTTGGCGGAAATGATTTCCGACACGCGCAGCGCGCCGGCGTAGAAAACTTCCAACATGGCATGATCGCGCACCCCAAGCGCGGTCGCTTCTTTCGAGTTGCGCGATGACGTCCTGGCCTGCAGTCCAAGCGGTGCGGCCAGCGTCGCTTCTATTTCTTCTCGCGCCAGCGATTTGGGAAGAACTTTCCACTGTCTCGGCGACTCGAGGTTCAGCGTGGGGTCGTGCTCAGTTTTGTTATCGAGCAGCAGGTAGCGGTAAAGATGTCGCAACGCGGAGAGCTTGCGGCCCACGCTGCGTCCGTCCACTGCATTGGCAAACAGTTGTTGCAGGAAATCGCGCACATCGATGCGCCGCGCTGCAAG
>Ga0302325_10000832_pt1 | contig 81985 bp, 69 predicted proteins | sample Palsa_T0_2_FD_201948 | JGI IMG/M metagenome (GOLD analysis project Ga0302325, IMG submission 201948) | Peat permafrost microbial communities from Stordalen Mire near Abisko, Sweden - Palsa_T0_2 | ecosystem: Environmental > Terrestrial > Soil > Palsa > Peat permafrost | place: Sweden: Abisko... | reverse complement strand
TCGTCGACGTCGAGTCGCAGTACCGCTGAGATGGGTCGCGGCCACCCAGCGTCGGCCAGCTCATCGTAGAACGCCAATAGATCGCCAAGCCCGTTGATCGAGTTGGGGTCGGTCATACGAACCGGGACGACCAGCTCGAAAGCAAGCACGACCGCGTTGACGGCAAGCAGTCCCTGGTTAGGCGGGCAGTCGATCAGCACGTAGTCGTAGTCGTCAAGCTGCCCGTCGAGCTGGCGGGCCAGCACCTCCTCACGACGTCTGGCCGATCCAAGGTTGAACTCCACGTCAGCCAGCCGCGGATCACCGACGACCAGCGACAACCCCGGCTGCAGGACGTCGGTGAGAACGCATTCGCGCAACGGCCGGCCGGTGAACACGTCTGACATTGAGGCGGGCGCGTCGCTGGTGTTGTGGCCCAGCATCATGCTCACGTTGGTCTGCCTATCGAGATCGACAACCAGCACCTTGCGCCACAGACTTCGCCGTTGACCATGATTGGGCCGCTCCCCTCCGTGGATTTGTCTAGTAGCCCTGAGTGTTCTGTGGCGACGCCGTACCGATCACGACGTTAGCGGCAGGTGCGATGGGGCTAAGACCCACCGCGTAGATATGATGGCGAAGGTACGCCCAAGCGAGCCAAAGGTCAATATGGACACATATTCGCCGCGCGTCGATGATCTCCATGGAGAGACTCGTGGCTCTCGTCGCTTCCAGTTCGGACGTGCGTGCGACATCGAGACGGCAGCCGGCAATATCACCGAGGCCGCCACGAGCGCCGGGAGACTTCGCGCACGCTTTGGGCCCAGTTGTCGTCCTCGTAGCTCAGGACGACATCGGCGCAGAGCGCCACAAGTCCCCCTGACTTCGAGACCCACAGCGCAGTCGGGGCGATGGCCGAGTGCCAGGACGAATGCCTCGTGGCCAACGCGGGCTTTCAGCACGTCTCAACGGTGCGCTTCACCGGATCGCCGGCGTGGAAGTCGATCGGGGCGCCGGCGATCGTCAGCGTGTTGACGCGTTCGGGGTTCAGCGCCGCGTACACCGTCGCGAGCCACCGGCCCTGGCAGTCGTCGACCAAGTTCAGGGGGCCGCCGATGTTCTGCCCGGGGGTCTCGGGAATCCGTTGCAGGATCCTCCGCGTTTTCGACCGGGATAGCCCAGGACAGCGTCCAACTACTCCCGGAAATGAACCGTCGAGTCGGTGTTGCGCGATCGACATAGGGCTGGACAACGGCACCACCGAAGACTTTAAGCAAGCGCGCCCAGGGCGACGTGGTCACAGCGGGCGGCTTTGGGCTCAGGTCACCGCGCGGCGGCCCGCTCGAGAGGCCCTCGCCCATTGAGGGAGGGACAGAATCCGAGTTCACCCTATGCGCGTGCTTACGTGAAAACAACATGGTATGCTTCTCCTTTCCTTCTTGGGCTGTAGAACGTGTGTGGACCAACACGTCAGCACATGGTCGATCGGATCTGGCCAGCGGGTGCCAGGCCTCATGCAACACTTTCGCCACGCAGAGGACGGCCGACACTGCCCTGGCCGAGTCTCAAAGTGCGACTGCTTGGTGTCTCCAGCCGAGCTGTCAACTTGCCGACGCGTCCGTAGTTTTATGGGGGATGGCAATAAAAGGTGCGGAGAGTGGCCCGGGGCGGTCTGGGATCTGGCTAGGTGATGACGCGTGCCGAGGCAGCCCCCATCGCCCGCGGCCGCACGATCTCGCGACGACGCTCGTGGTTCCCCGATGAGCACGAAGGTTGAGCTTGTCTATAGAACGGTTAGCCGTAGGCATGACGGGTATCGGGGCGAATGGTGCAGCGTGTCCGTTCCGGCCTTATCTGGTGGGTACACGTGGTAGAACTGCCGATCCGTGAGCTTCGAGTCAGCGTTGCACACCTCCACTCGAATACGCGACCCGGTCACAAACCGGTGCGCTACCGACATAAGCGGCACGCGAAGTTTGTAGATCTCTCCCGGGGTGATCGGCAAGAGCTCTTGGTTCATCATGACTGGCGTACCGAACGGGACGAGTTCGGTGTGGCGGTGGCCACTGCGCAGCCAACCCTTGGTGACAATGATCGAATCGGGCTGGCGTCCGGTGGCGCGGTCCTCAGGCGCCTGCGGAAGCTGCTCGGCGAGTTTGACGATGAGATCGGTCTCGGCGCGGGTCGATTCGAGGTGAACGATGAGCTCGCTAGGGCCAGCAATCGTCACGTCGGCCTTGAGCGGCTCGGAAGTGAACGTGAGGACTCGCTTGACTCGGTCAACTCCACTGGGACCCATTACGATCGGTCCGAGCGTCCATTCCGGGTCTGGGTAGGTGTAGCTCGTCCCGCCGTCCGCGAGGTGGTCGCGATCGACGAGGCGACCGTCGTTCAGGGAGGTCACCGAATCGCTAGGACCTGCAGCTAGATACAGCTCGCTGAGAGTAGTCCCCGCTGGAGGCCAAGCGTCGGCTTGGACGACGTGCTTTGCGTGCTGCACGTCGAACTCGACGGTGGGACGGCTCACGTACTCGGTGGCAATTCCCTTGAGCGCCCAGTCGTAGAAAGGCAGCAGCACCCGCTCGTGGAACTCTGGCGAGGCAAAGTCCGTCAGGGCGCTTGCCGATGCAGTGAGCCGCAGTTTCTTTGGTCCGTTCACCCGCTGGAACCCGTCGATCACTCCGCTCGTATGGAGGTCGAGCTTTGACCAGGCTCCCACCGCGTAGACGGGAATCTCGCAGGCGGCAAGATCGTCGACGAAGGTCCGCTCGGCCCAGTACTCGTCTCGGCACTGGTGCTGAAGGACCTCATACGGGAAGTCATAAGGCAGCTTGCGCGGCGGGGCGCCGTTGAACGGGCGTTCGTTGGCCGGGCGGAATGACTCGTTCCACCACGCATTCATGAAGCCCCCGGAGGGGATTCCGCCGCTGTGCGCGACGAACGAACAGACATCGTTGCCGCCGTCATAGGGCGCGAGGCAGGTCAGGTGGGGCGGGCGCACTGCCGCGAGAGCCCATTGCGAGGTTGCGTAGTAGGACTGTCCAATGCCGCCGATCTTCCCCGACGACCACGGCTGCTCCGCCACCCACTCCACCAACTCGTACAGATCCCGACGCTCCCGCTCGTCGAAGAAACGCCAGTCGCCCCCCGAGCGACCAGTTCCGCGTACGTCGACGCGCACGAAGGCATAGCCGTGCTCTTCGACATACCACTCGAAGGGTCCCATCTCGTACCAGAGGAACTGGTGGGTCTTGGGGATCTCGTCGTTGTCGAACCGATACGGCGATGCTGCGAAGAGGGTGGGTCTTGGCTCGTCCCCATCGCTAGGCGTGTACACGCGCATCGCAATTTCGATTCCGTCGCTCATAGGAACGACGAGGTCCCTCTTCTGCATTTTCTCTCCTAGCTCGTCAGTGCTGCCCGCGATTCCAAGGCGGCTGCATCTGCATCGTAGCATAACTACATCCAGTTAGGCTTGGATGGCCCCGGATCTAGGCGGCAAGATGGGCTCGACGGCCGATAATCTGCATACAGAAAGCAGGTTACGGCTCATGCAGCTATGGGGGATCGTCCGTGTTTGAGGAGATGCTCATGGATGTCCATACTGTGCGTTGGAACCTGCTCGGATGCGGCAGTGCTCGACGTTCCCCCCGTCCTGGGACCGTTGGGCGCCGCGCGTTCACATTGCCGCGGCGGTGCGTCGCGGAACGCTGTTGCCGTTCGCACGAGGCCAACGGTGCGAGCGGGATCGGTGACGGTAACGGCCCGCATCAGCCAACGGAGCAGAACGGCGATGAGTCCCGTGCGACCGATCAGTTGGCGCGGCTCTCAAGCGCGGGCCTTCTCAATCGCCACCGGCCCCTTGTTGTAGATCTCGTCGGGAACCAGGATGATCTTGCCCACTTGTTGATGGCTGGCGAGCAAATGTTCCGCTTCCCGCACCTCGCTCATCGGCAGGCGATGATCAATGGGAGGAACGATCTCAGCGCGGGCCACGAGGCCGACGAGTTGCTCGAGGTTGGCTCGTGTGCCTTGGACGTAGAAGTGAAGCGTTATCTGCTCGCGGTAGAGGGTTCGGACATCGACGGCGAGTCGATCTCCAGTCGTTGCGCCTGAGCAGAACATCCGCCCGCCGCGGTCTAGTGCGGCGAGCGTGCTCGTCCATGTTGCCTCGCCACAGTTGTCGAACGCGACGCTGGCGCCGTTGGTGGTGAGTGATCGGACCTTCGCTGCCCAGTCGGGGTCGCGATAGCTGAGCACATGCTCGGCTCCGAGGGCGTAGAGGCGATCGATCTTGTCGGTCGAGCCGGTGAGGGCGATCGTTGGTACGCCTAGGTGACGCGCGATCTGCAGGGCCGCGACTCCACAGCCGCCACCTGCGCCGACAACCAGCATGGTGTCCTGTGGCGTGACTGCGGCGCGATCGACCATCCCGTGCCACGTCGTGATGTAGGACACGGGCAGCGTCGCCGCAGCCTCGTAGGAGACCTGGTCGGGCAGTTTGACGAGGAGGTCGTCACGAACCGTGGCATACTCGGCGCGGCCGCCCCACGTGTGGACGCCGAACATGCGGAAGTTCCGGCAGTAGTTGGCCGGCAGCCCGCGTGCGCAGAATTCACAGGTGCCGCAGCGCATGACCGGGTAGACGACGACGCGGTCCCCGACCGTGACGGTCTGGACGGCGTCGCCAGCGGCCACCACCTCCCCAGCCGGATCGGAGCCCGACACGTGGGGCAGCGCGAACGACGGATCGCCGAACCCGTGCGTGCGACTGAAGGTGTCCGGTCCCGGGTTAATCGACACGGCGTGGACCCGGATCAAGACCTCATCGGATTTGATCGTCGGAAGCGGAACGTCTTCGTAGCGCAGGACCTCGGGCCCGCCGAGCTCGTGGAATGCGATCGCCTTCATCGTTCTAGCCCTTGATTGCGTCAGGGGGATGGGATCCCCATTCGTCGGAGGCGCGATCGAGGCTCGTCGGCCAGACGTCGGGGTCGTAGGTGTCCTCGTTGAGAATGATCTCTTCCTCTGCGCTGAACTCGATGAGGTGACCCACCTGATCGCGGAAGTAGAACGCGATGTTGCCACCGGCCCCGTGTCGAACCGGGCCCCAGACGATCTCAACATCACCCGCGTCGCGGATCGACTCGTGCGCGGCGAACAGCGCGAGATCGTTCTTGAGCGTGAACGCCACGTGGTGAAGACCGTTGCGATCCGAACGAGCCGTGCCGAAGCAGTGATACAGCGTATGGGCGCGGAAGAACGTCAGCACCGGGATGCCGTCGGGCGCGACGATCCGCGAGGACTCGCGCAGGCCCATCACCGAGCTGTTGAACGTGTTCGCGGCCGAAACGTCCGCCGCGCGCAGGATCGCGTGATCGCAGGTGATCGGCGCCGGCGTCGCAGACGGAGTTGCGACCGCCCAGTGCATAGTGTTCGCGACGTTGACGCCGGTCGTTAGCTCGAGCTCCACTCCGGTCTGATGGGTGAAGCGCAGCGCCGGCTCGTGTCGCCACAGCGCCGACGGCGCCACCGGCCCATGGGGCAGGCCGGCGTCAGCAAGGGCACGCTCGGCGCGCGCGAGATCGGAAGGCGAGCGCACTAGATATGAGATGTGGTCGATCTCGCCGTCGCCCGGCCCATACACCAGCGAGTATCGATCGAGCCCGTAGCCAGCGAGGTAGTGGCGTCCGCTGTCGTCGACGTGCACCAGCTGGAGGCCGAGGTGATCCACGGCGAAGGCGGCTGCCGCCGCCGGGTCTGGCGCGTTCAGCTCCGCGTAGTGGGTGCGGGAGATGCGGAGGCTGGTCAGGGGTATGGCCGCTGTGCTGGGCGTCATCCGTTCGCTCCTCTTTCTGAGTTCTCCGTCACCACGTCGTTGGCGAGGTGCCCTACACCGGCGATCTCGACCTCGACATGATCGCCGGGCGACAGGAAGACCTGAGGATCGCGGCGGAAGCCGACTCCTCCCGGGGTTCCCGTCAGCAGCACGTCACCAGCTTCTAGCGTCGCGAACTCGCTGCAGACCCGGATCAGTGTGGGAACGTCGAAAATGAGGCGGGACGTGTCCGAGTCCTGCATCAACTCCCCATTGAGGGTGAGCTTAATCGTGAGCGCGGCGGGGTTGGCGATCTCGTCGGGGCGGACCAGGCAGGGGCCTAGCGGGGTGCATGCGTCCCATGCTTTCCCCTGAAGCCACTGGTGGGTGCGGTATTGGAAGTCGCGCATCGTCACGTCGTTGGCCACCGCGTAACCGGCAACGTGGTCCAGCGCGTTCCCCTCGCTGATCCGCCGTCCGGCGCGACCGATGATGACAGCGAGCTCGGCCTCGTAGTCGACCTGGTCAGACTCGGCGGGCAGGACGATGGGGTCAAGCGGGCCGAGCAGTGAGGTGGCGAATTTGGTGAACAGCACCGGGTAGTCGCTGTCGCTGCGGCCTGTCTCGGCGACGTGGCTGCCATAGTTCAGGCCGACGCAAATGATCTTGCCGGGATGGGGAACTACCGGCCGAAGCGTGGCGGCTTCATAGGGCACGGCGAGCGAGTACTGCAGCGGCGGGTCCTCGAGGAGCTCCATCGGTGTCTGGCGCCCAAGCTCGGTCGCGTCGGCGATGGGCACGATCTCCTGGCCGACGAGAGCACCGGCGCGCCGCGCCCCGCGGTATTCGTAGGAGACGAAGCGCATCGTCAAGCTTCGCGCTGCGTGTGGCGCCAGCTGGGAATCTGGCCGCCCCAAAAGTTGACTGTCTCGGGACAGGCCCGCCATTGGCGCGGCGGGTAGGTCGCTCGGTCGTCCCAGAAGCGCTCCATCTCGGCCGACAGCTCGATGTGTCGGCCGTCAGGATCGTCGAACATGATGAACAGGTTGTTGCCGGGACCGTGACGCCCGGGTCCCCAGGTGACGGGCACGTCCTGGGCCGCCAAACGGTCGCACCAGACCTTGAAGTCGTCCCAGCGTGCCACGTCGTAGGAGTAGTGATCGATGTCGCCGCCATGTCCGACATCGACGACCGCGACCGTGTGATGCTCACGGTTGGAGCGCAGCCAAGTGAAGACATCCCCCATCCGGTCCGAGACCTGGAACCCGAGCTGTTCGGTATAGAACCCCACCATCCCCGCCACATCGGCGGTCCCAAACGTCACGTGCTGGAAACGGATCGGGCGATGGCCGATGTCGGCCTTCCCTTCGCCGCCGCGGTCGATCCGGCCGTGCAGTTGGATCCGGTTTCCGTCTGGATCGGCGACTTCGAATCCGGTGACACCGGTGCTCGCGACGTCGAGCGGACGGGTTGGAGTCCCATGTGCGGCGAGGACGCTCGCGAGCGTCTCGACTGCACCGGGTTCGCGGACCTCGAAGCCGACGTGATCCAAGCCGGCCTCCCCCGCAACCAGGTCAAGCACGTGATGCCCTCGGCCCCATCCCAGGCGCATGCCGCCGCCGCCCGCTAACTGATCGTGGACCTCGAGGCCGACGACGTCGACGTAGAAGCGGGTTAGCGTGGCGACGTCAGGAGTACGAAATCCGATGTGGGAGGCAGCGCCGCTGACGAGCGACGGGGCGACGGGGACCTGTTCGGCGATCATACGTAGAAGTGTATGCAGAAAATGATCAGAGATGTCAAGCCTTGTATTATTGGCGCTCTCGGCCCACCTGCGGTAGCGACCCCCAGGACCAAGCCAGGTTGAGCCCGTTTAGCCTGCACAAAGGGCTTTTTTTTTGCTTTTTTGTTGACGTCCGGGTGGCGGGCCGTTCCGCTGACAAGGACGCCGGGGCGTAACCGCCGACAAGGTAGTCGCTCGATCGCTGCGACCTTGCACATGGCCTCTTGACCATTTGGCGCAAGCTGCATACATTAAAGGACATGTGCGGTCTAGACCGATTCATCGGATCGAAAACGTCGTGGACGGCCTCAGGCAGTTGTGCCTTACGCCCTTCCTCCTGGCGCAGGCCCAGCTCAGCTGCTGTCAGCCGTTCCTGGGTGGTCGATGGCGCGAGGTGAGCGGCGTAGCGCGCCGATACCGGACACTCGGCCACTCGATGGATGTGGGCGAGTGCGCGCTCCGCCTCTGGATCCCTTTGTGATGGTCCGTCGGCGGCCGGAGAGTGGAACGGACGATGATGCGCTGAGGAGCGGCGCTTGCGACTCGATAAACTGCATGCAGATAAGCATCTTGAGGAGCGGATGCGCTCACCCTGCATAGCCGGGACGAAAGTGGCGGTGGAGAAATGAAGGCGGTTCGGATCTTTAAGCACGGAGACACCAGCGTGCTGCTCTTCAAGGAGTACCCGATGCCGGCGCCGGGGGCCGAGGACGTGCTGGTGCGCGTTCTCGCTACCAGCGTCTCACGGTGGGACGTGACCTATCGCGTGGGCGCCTGGAACAACGGGCCCTACAAGGGGCGCGGGAATCCCGGACGCCGCATGTTCCCGCTGCCGATGCAGCTCGGGCGCGACGCGGTGGGCGTGGTGGAGTCGACGGGACCGGCGGTGACGCGATTTCGCACGGGCGATCGTGTCGTCGCGCTGCCTCATCCGGAGAATCCCTGGTGTACCGAGGCGATTCGGGGGTTGGGGAATCTGTCGACGGAAATCGATTTGCCTGCGCACACAACCTTCGGGGGCAATGCCCAGTTCGTCGCGCTGCCGGAGCATTACTGGCTGCCGCTTCCCGACGGGGTAGCTCCTCAGTCCGCCGCCGCGGCCATGTGGTCCTACTCCACCTCTCATCGGATCCTCGTGGATCGACTTGGCGGCCGCCTTAACGACACCGTCGTGATTGCCGGAGCGTCGGGAGGGATGGGAAGCGCCTGTGTCGATCTCGCGGTTGCGATGGGTGTTCGTGTGGTCGCACTGACGCGTAACAGCGAGAAGCGCGGCTATCTGGAGCGACGTGGAGCTAGCGTCGTGTTCGTCGTCGATCCGGATGACGCAGAGTCGGTGGACCTCGCGGTAGCCGAGATACGGAGCATGACCCATGGTCGCGGGGCCGACGGAGCGATCGAGTTCACCGGTGACCGTCGATTGCTGCGGCTCTGCATTGACACGATCTGTTTGGGCGGGACGATCGTCCCGGTCGGCGCCGATTGGACAGGGACGCCGATTCCGCTAACCGACCAGGATCTGACGCGCCTCGAGCTCAACGTTCGGGGGGTTCGTGGCTCGCGTCTGGATGATCAGCGGATCGTCCTCGAGTTGCTAGCGCGCGAGGCGATCACGCCCGAGATCTTCGATGTGATGCCACTCGGCCAAGCCGCGCAGGCACATCAGATCCTGGAGGCAGGTGAAGCCACCGGACGGATCGTTCTCTATCCGTGGTATGGGACGTGAGCAGTGACCGGATGCCATGGTATCGTTGAGTGTATGCAGCTTTCTGACGGCGACATAACCACGGAGAACGGCCGGAAGCGGCGACGCTCCAACGCGGCGGATGTCAGTGGGATCGCGCCGTTATCTCGTGCTGAGGATGACGGCTTGGTGACGGTGCCGGTCTACCGGCATGTGCGGGAGGCCATCCTCACCGGCCAGATCCCGCCCGGAGGGATCATCTCGCAGGTCGAGTTGTCCCGACGTTTGGGCGTGAGCCGCACACCGCTGCGAGAGGCGCTGCGTCGACTCGAGCAGGAAGGGTTGGTTGACGCAGCGCCGAATCGTCGCGCCCGAGTGCGCTCCTACGAGGCCGAGGAGCTCGAGATCGTCTACACGCAGCGGATCTTCGTCGAGGCGCTGGCGATCGCCCTGAGCGTGCCCGAACTGAGTGAGGAGGATTTCGAAGCCGTCGGTCAATCCTTGGAGGAGATGAGCGCCGCGAGCGAGAGCAACGAGCATGCGGCGTGGGAGGAAGCCCATCGCCGCTTTCACCGAGGGTTGATCTCGCGCGCGCCGGAGAACCTGCACGACCTGGTGGAGAGCTACGCCGCCCGGGGGGTGCTCGTCGCTGACCGCCGGATGTATGAGAGCACGATCAGCCGGGGCCTCAGCGCCGGCCCCACCGAGCACCAGGTAATCCTGGACGCGTGCGTTCGGCGGGACGCGACTCGCGCATCGATCTTGCTGGCACGACACCTGAGTATCACCGCGATCTCGGTCATCACGCAGGTGATGCCCGAGCACAATCCGGTGAGCATCCGTACCGCGCTCCGATTGATGACCGGAGCCGACACTCATTAAACCGCTAACCGGCGTCGTGACCCTACGGGTCATCTGGCGATCGTGGAGCCCAGGACACCGCGGCCGGCGTAGCGGCTGTTGAGGCGCGGGTCGCCTTCGATCTCGAGCAGACGATTCCACTTGGAAGTGCGCTCAGAACGCATGGTCGAACCGACCTTGATTTGCCCGGCGCACCAGCCGACTGCGAGATCAGCCAGCCAGTCGTCCTCGGTATCGCCCGAGCGAGCGCTGACCACGGTTGCGTAGCCGGCCGCTTTGGCCGCGCTCACCACATCTTCGGCTCGCGAAACGGTCCCAGCCTGGTTGACCTTGACCAGCACCGCATTCGCCACTCCTTCCTGAACACCGCGCTGAAGCCGGGCGACATCGGTGACAAACAGATCGTCGCCGAGAAGCTGGCGCTCTCCCCCGAGGCTTACGGTTGCCGTCCTCCAGGCGGTCCACTCGTCCTCACCGAGCACGTCCTCGATTGACACGATCGGATACGAGCCGCACCAACGCTCTAGACGCGACAGCCAGGCGTCCGTCGACAGCTCCGCGTCCTCACGCGCGAGGCGGTAGGCGCGGCCTGTAAAGATCTGGTTGGCGGCGATGTCGACGGCTAGCCCCACGTCCTCACCGGGCCGAAAGCCGGCGTGCTGGATGCCGGCCGTGACGAGCTCGAGCGCCGCCTCGTTGCTTTCGAGGACCCCGGCGAGTCCCCCCTCGTCAGCGACTAGAGCCGAGGATCCGCCGCGCGCGCCGAGCAGCTCAGCGGTAGCTGAGCGTACTCGCACGACCCACTCGAGTGCCTGGGCAAAGCTGGTCGCCGACAGCGGGACGGCGAGAACATCCTGGATGTCCAACATGCCCTGGGCATGGGCGCCTCCGGAGAGGATGTTGATCATCGGTAGGGGGATCAGCGGGTCCTCGCCTTCGTTGAGCACCTGCCACAACGGCACGCCGGAGCTCTGGGCGCCGGCCAGGGAGACGGCCAGCGAGACGGCGAGCACCGCGTTGGCTCCCAATCGGCCGAGCGACGGCTCGCCGTCGAGTGCCTCCATGGCCGCATCGATGGCGCGCCGATCGGCGGCGTCCCGGCCCACGACGAGATCGGTTAGCGGACCGTTCACCGCGGCGACCGCCTGACGGACGCCTTGGCCGAGATGTCGTGAGCCCCCGTCGCGGCGTTCGTGAGCTTCGTGTGTGCCGGTCGACGCGCCTGAGGGTACGACGGCTCGGCCAGTGGCGCCCCCGGCCAGCGTGACGCGACAGGCGACCGTGGGCCGCCCGCGCGAGTCGAGCGCCTCCCAAGCCAGCACCGCGTTAATCTCGGTGGGTTTCATGAAAGGAGCCCCCGTCGAACTTTGACCATGTCCTCGACGCCGTTCGGGGGACGGCTGAGCAATTCGCAGCCTAGCCGCCAGACCCTTCCGCGGTTGGCCGGAGACAGGTAATCAGCCGGCGACTTGCCACCCACGCGGGCCAGCAGAAGCAAGCCGGCGTGCGCCAGCGTTCCCTGAAAGTCGATCTGTCCACCACCGCCCAGATAGGCGGAGACGAACCGCAGCGCACAGCGGTCGTATTCTTCGGCGGACTGCGGTCGGTGCACTGCCTTGAGCGTGAGATGGGCCAGCAGAAAGGCGACGTCAAAACACGGATCGCCGCGATGGGCGACTTCGAAGTCGATGATCCAACCCTGCCCCTCAGGACCCACCAGGATGTTCTTTGGTGAGAGATCGCCGTGCACCAGGCAGCGAGCCGTCAGGCCGTCCAGCAAGGCCTCGATGCGTTCTCTGTGCTCGGGTGCTCGAGCAGCCACGGTCCGGTAGAACGGCTCGAGCCGCAAAGCGTCAAAGGTCTCGGTCTCATCGAGCAAGGCCGGCAGCGGCAGCGCAGCGGTGCCGGTGTGGAGCGCCGCTAGGGTCGCGCCCACCCAGTCCGCAGTGGATGGGAGGACGTGACCCGCGAGCAGAAGCGACTTCCAGTCCACCCACGTGCTGGGTGCGCGTTCCACGACCAACATGTGGTGCTCTTCATCGAAGGCCACCAGCGGGGGGACCGCGCCTGGAATCAAGCTGCGGGCAAGGCTTAGCGCGGTGGCCTCGCTTCGCGTGCGCCCGACCGATGCGTGCCAGGGCTCATCGGTCTTCAGTTGCGCCAGCGCCTGCTTGACGACGAGCTCGCGTCTGCCGTCGCCGACGGCGATCACCACGCTGCTGACGCCGCCACCTAGCGCTTCGGCGCGAGCGGACGTGCCGTCGAGCAATCGGCGAGAGACGAGGTATCCGATGACGTTGCTGATTGACAGCTCGCCGTCAGCCGCAAGAGTGTCAGGAGGACTGGAGCCGTTGAGGTGATGCCAGCGGGGTAGTTGCAGGACTTCGGGATTGACGACGGCCTGGGGACGGCGGCCGTCGAGAATCGCGGCGACGTTCGCGGCCGCGAGATGTGCGAGCTCGGCAAGGGATTCCTCGGAATAGAACGCAACGTGCGGCGTGGCGAGCACGCGATCACTTGCGAGCAAGGGGCTGTCGGGGTCAACCGGCTCTGAGGCGAAGACGTCGAGCCCTGCACCGGCGATCTCGCCGTGCTCTAGCGCATGCCTCAGCGCCTCCTGGTCGACGATTGCACCGCGCGCGGCGTTCAACAGGTACGCCGTCGGTTTCATAGTGGCGAGAAAACGGGCGTCGACGAGATGCCGGGTACGCTCGGTGAGTGGGCAGTGCAGCGACACGAAGTCTGAGCGAGCGGCGAGCTCCTCGAGCGTGGTAGGTTCCGCGCCGACGGCCAGCACCGCGGCTGGCCGATCGTCATGGGCGATCACATGCATGCCGAGCGTGGCCGCGCGTCTGGCGAGAGCGCCGCCAATCTGTCCGAGTCCCACGATCCCGAAGGTCTTGCCGGAGATTCGATGCAGCGGCGCGCTGGCAGACAGCGTCCAGTTGCCGTGGCGTACCGCCGAGTCGTAGCGGCCGATCCCGCGAGCCAGGTTGAACATCAAGGCGAGGACGTGCTCGACGACTTCGTCGACGCAGTACACGGGCACATTGGTGACTGGAATCGCGCGCTCGGTCGCGACATCTACCGCGATGTTGTCAGTACCGACGCCATAGCGCCCGATCACCTGCAGCCGGCGACCGGCACGGACCACGTCACCGGTGACACGACGGAAGCAGGTGAGGATCGCATCGACCTCGCCGACGAGCTCCAGGAGCTCGGACTCCTCCCCGCTGCGCGCGAGCACGACGCGCGCGCCAGCGGCCGACAAGACCTCCTCCTCAATCTGCGTCGACTTCCAGGCGATGTCGGTGATAAGCACGGTTCGCATACAGGTGCGTCAGTCGTGACCGGACGCTTGGCCAATATACTACATACAGATAGCGAGTAGTCGAACGGCCTCCCGACGCCGATTCAGCCTTAGGTCCGTCTAGCTGCATACAGTTTGATACGATACTCCTCCACTAAGCATTTCAACCAGTAGGAGGACAGGGATGGAGACATCGGCGGCGCCTTGGAGATTGGGAAGCATTCGCCAACACGATGTCCGGAAGCCTGTGATCGAACTAGGCGGCGCGATCTACGGCGTGCCGGAGGCAGCAGCGACGGCAGGCGTCGGGCTCCCGCGGGACAGCGCTAGCGTGCTTGAAATGCTCCAGGAATGGCCGGCATGGCTCCCGGTGCTGGAGCAACTGGCGGCATCCCAGCCGGAGGGCGAGAACACCCCGATCGAAGACGTCACGTGGCTGCCACCCGTGCTCTTCCCAGGAAAGCTTGTCTGCGTTGGAGCCAATTACCAGGATCACATGGCCGAGATGGGAATCCGAGTGGAGCAGTCGCGGCCGTTCGTGTTCCTCAAGCCAGCGGCGACATCGCTCGTCGCGCATTGCGGCGAGATCTCGGCACCGGCACAGGTGGCATGGCTGGACTGGGAAGCCGAGCTTGCGCTCGTGATCGGAAGCACGCTTCGCGACGGACAGGGCGCGGAAGTGCTCGACGCTGTGGCCGGCTATACCTCCCTGAACGACATCTCGGCCCGTGACTGGGCGGAGGAGCTGCTGCCCGGTCTCGGTCAGGACTGGTTCATGCACAAAGCCTTCGACCACTTCACCCCCATGGGGCCGACGATCACGCCGGCTCGGTTCGTGCCCGACCCGCAAGCACTCTCGATCACGCTCACCGTCAACGGCACACTCAAGCAACGGTCGAATACAGCTCAGATGATCTTCACGATCATCGAGATCCTCGAACACGTCTCGTCGATCACGACGCTGGAACCCGGCGACATCGTGGCGACAGGAAGTCCGGCAGGCGTGGGCTACGGCCGCGACCCGCGGGAGACCCTGGTGCCCGGCGACGAAGTCGTGGTGCGCATCGATGGCCTCAGCGAGCTAAGGAGTACCGTCGGACAGCGTGGCGTGCGACACGCTCTGCTTTGCCGGTGATAGCAACGACGGATCGAGGGTTCAGGCGCCCCAGAACGGTCGCAAGGGAGCCGAAACGCATCCCGCACCAGTGCCGAAGGGCGCGGGACACTAGCCCCTGAGGCACTCGCGCTGAACGAGCAGAGCGCGCCGAACGCTCTGATGTCGGCGATACGTCGGGGCGTGGTCATTATGTCGGCGAGACGCCGGACGGGCGCGCACGGGCAACACCATCTGCCGGAACCCGATCACATATCATGTCGCCGACGGTGGCGAGCAGGCCATCGGGATGGCGTCCAAATGTGCTCTTCGCCGGCCCCAGTACCCCGGCTCCCCTGGGTCGCAGACTGCGGTGCTCCTGCGCAGCAGTTTAGGCCGAGCTCCCGGCCCCGCCGCGGCCTTCGGACGCTCGGGACGGTCTTGGCGCGGTCGAGCTCGGATCAGTCTGGCGACATCAACGGTCGTTTGAGACGAAACCGCGCTGCGCCAGCGGTTCGGCCGGATGACGTTCGAATGGCTGCCGTACCGGCTTTGGCCTCACGGTGTGCGAAACGATCTCCCCTCCCGCGCTCCGAGTTCATTCAGTATGACGGGGAGTCCGTGGAGCGGCTCGTCGGCAGTAAGGGCCGAGCTTGGGGTCGTACTCTCCCTGGGCGAACGACGGGTGGATGCAGAACATCGGTAGGTGTGTGCCATCGGCTGCTCTTGGGTGTGCGTCACATTGCCGGCGGTCCTGCGGTAGAAGACGTGCAGCGACAGATTGCCGCTCGAGTCAACGGCCATCCGGCGACCATGTCGGTCGCGCTCGCGGCGACCACTCGGGTGTTCCACCCGGCCGCCGCTCTGGCGTCGCGATACACCTGGCCGATGGTGGTGGTACCGTCCTGCAGCAGCATCGCGTCCACCTGACCGTCGGCACGGCTGTAGGCCACCACGGTGTCCTTGGTCTTGTCGATTCTTCCGGCCTTGACTAGGAAGTGACCTTCGCTCAGACGCAGTCTGAGCTCAGCGCATACGGAGGGTGGTACGGCGAGTCGGCGTTCGCGCTCAGCGTTGCCTGCCCCGGGCGCCTTTGCTTGGCGACGGCCGACGCCGGTGACATCCCCAACGGTATTCCGGCGCCTGGCCTCGACGGACCGGGAAAGCCTCGCCGGCTGAGCAGCCTCTGGAGTTGATACGGGTGGCGGGTATCCGCGGTAATGTCATGTCTCCCTCGTTCCAGTGCGAGTTCCACCGAGCCAACGTACTCCGGTATGAGTACCTATTCGCGGGCGACCATGACTTCGAGCCAACACATTGACTCTCGGCACTCGACACGTCGCTTGCCGCCGCTGTCGCTTGAGGCTCTGAGGGGCGAGCTCCCTAGCGTCGCTACGGGAGGGTATCGGACGTACGAGAGGCCTGATCCGATTCCTCTGCGTGGGCACGGAAGGACGCGTTTATGTATGCCAGCAGCTCGGGCTGCATCCGGTACATCCCCTTTCGGTCGTACCAGAGCGTGATCGCGATGCCGGTACCGAGCCAGAACACCAGACCGACGCAGGTCATCATGAGGCCGCGGGTCAGTCCGGCGTCGCCAGCGGCGTTGAAGTACAGAATGGCGCGCACGCCGTCAAGGATCTGTCGGAGGGGTTCGAAATGCGCGGCAAACCGTAGGACACCGGGGAGCGCCTGTAAGGGGATCGTCCCGCCGGAAGAGGCTAGGGCGAGATAGATGAAAACGAGCATCGCGACTACCTGGCCGAGCGAACCGAGGGCCGCGAACAAGACGAGGACGCCGCCAGCGACCACGATCGCGGCAAGGGAGGTGAAGAGCCAAAGGATCGCCACGTGGGATGCGTTCATGTTTAGGATAGCGATCGCCACAATGAGCAGAAGCCCGGTCAATATGGGCACGAGACAGACGGCCATGATCCACTTCGCCAGCAGGGTCTGCCACCGGGTGATAGGTACCGGTGCCCGTAGTTGCCATTTCGTCCCGACCTCGTTGGAGGCATAGCCCAAGGCCGCGTCTATACTCGAGTTCACTAAAACCGCACCCAGAAATCCGCAGAGGAGGGTGAGGAGCGAGATGTAGAAGGCGCTGAGTCCGAGTGCCGACCGCGAGGGCAACGGCCGAAACGGCATCGCCGTCACGGCGATGGGACCGCCCCGGAAAGCGGTCGCGCTCGCTGGGATGCTACCTCCAGCTCGGGCCAACGCCCGCGCGCCCACCTCGTTTGAGATCGCCACCAGAGCGGGTTGGGCGATGCTGGTAGCGAGACTGACGCCGACGCTACCTGAACGGACATTGGTGAGCAGCCGGATCGTCGGCGTCGAGAAGCCTCGCCCGGTGGCTGGCGCTGCCGCGTACGGACCGAGCACCGATGCCGTGAAATCCGTCGGGATAACGATTGCCGCATACGCGGCATTCCTATCGAGCTGCTTCCTGGCCTGCGGCAAAGTCATCGAATCTAGCGACAGTCTGCTCGACACGGCAGTCGAGCCGCGCAGAGCCGATACCACCTGCCGACCGATGTCGGTGCGTTGTGAGTGCACTGTTGCACCTGCGTCCTCATTCACCACGAGCACGGGTAATCCGTGAAGCTGAGCCGACGGATCAACGACCGACCCGATATAGATCACCGTCATCAGGACGATCAGTAGCGACGCGACGATCACCGGAGCAAGCCATACTGCGCGAACCTTCAGCAACCGCGAGGCCCGCATCTCTGGGACCGGCTTCGTCTCCACGTCAGGCCAATCAGTTCTGTCGGCCACGGGAGCTCACAGCTCCCGCAGTGCCGGCATAACATCCTCGGCGAAGTTGCGGAGGTACACAGCGGTTTCGTCCCAGGTCATCCCGAACCGCCGGCCGAGCAGGTGAATTTCACTGGGCGCGGCACCGGCATATGCAGCCGTGTATCCCTCGATGGCGTCCTCCGCCGTGAGGAAGATCCGTTGCCAGTTCGGCATCCCCTCGGGCGTCTCTGGCGGTTCCCCCCCGAACATCGTGCTATATGCGTACTTGCCCTCACGGACATAGTTGTAGTGCTCCAGGATGCCTTCGCGGTGCGTGGCCCACGCCTTCTCGGGATCGTCAGTGATGTATGAGCTAACAAAGATGTTCGTCGGTAGCGATTCCGGCGCGCGACCGTGACGCTCGAGGGCATCGTGCCATCGAGCGAGCCAATCGCGCCATGGGGGCGACGCGATGGAAGTGAACCCACCCCCCGGACCGCCGGCGCCAACCCCTAACCGCGCGGCCCGCTCCATCGATGCCTCAGCCTGGGCGACAACCCAGACGGGTGGATGCGGACGCTGCGATGGTTTCGGATTGATCCACACCCCCTTGAGGTCGAAGTGCTTGCCTCGGAAGTCGAACGGCTCGTCTTCAGTCCAGGCCCGCAACATGATCTGCAGGATCTCCTCGAACCGGGTGCGGCGCTGGCGCGGATTGAAGCCTAGTAGGTCGAACTCCATGTCAAAAGCACGGCCGACCTGCCCGAGTCCTATATCAATCCGCCCACCTGAAATGATGTCCAGGGTTGCGACCTCCTCGGCGAAAAGCACCGGATGGTGGAACGGAAGCTGAGTGATGTTCGTACCGACACGCAGACTCTTGGTCCGCGTCAAGGCTGCGGCCAACATCGTGATCGGGCCGGGGTTGTAGCCCTCAGGGTCGGCGTGGTGCTCGCAGAAACTGACCGCGTCAAAGCCTATCTCTTCGATATCCGCGATGTGGTCTAGCGCGCCAGCATACAGGTCCGGCCATGGGATGAGCCACTCCTCACGGACGGAGTTGCGAAGGTCAAGCAGGACTCCGAACTTCATGATTTATTCTCTCCAGAAAGTAGGTTGGAGGCCCGGCAGCAGCACGATACGATGCTACCGGACATTGCGCGTTTGGATCGCTCCGACTAGTCGTGCACACCCGCGACGCGCGTGCGACTAAGTCGGTGGTAATGTTCTATTAAGGCTGCGGCACAGGGAGACATGTCATGTCGTCCGAATGACCACTCGTACGTCGCGGTACGGGCGTCTTTCGTGTCAGCTGCGGCCGGGTAGCACGGTTGGTACCGCAGATCAAAGCGTCGCTATCGCTGGAATGCGCGGACAGAGTTGCCTTCATCCTGGCGTGACCGGCTGGATCTTGTTCCACTCGCCCCAGGTACACTCTTGCCTCTGGATTGCTGCCTCTAGGCTCTCTGGGTCTTCGACAGCGGGCCGGACCGAGGGCCGGTCGGTTGTGTAGTCGTAAACGACACGCTCTACAACCGCCATGCTGAAGCTGTGGTGGGCGTCGACGAAGCTGTCTGCCTGGCGGCGCAACTCGGCGCCGGCACCGACGGCGTGGGCGCGCAGGCTCGCCAGGTCCTCGAACCAGAGTTCCTCGATTCCGGCGTAGGTTTGCACCCCACCCGTCTCGAAGAGGGTTCCCGTGAACATGCTAGCGTCCAGTGGCAACTGGGGGTTCTGGACATATCGTTTGAGGTGCCCGTCGCTGTGCGCGGCCTTGACGACCTGTGATCCGTAGGTGTCACGCCAGGTGTTGGCGAACTCTTGTTGGTCAAGTGAGTCGGTCTTGATTAAGAAGTTGACCAACTTAATGCCGCCGCGACCGGTGAAGGGCTTCGGCTGGTCGTAAAGGACATCACCGCTTGTTAACTCCATGATCAACGGATGGCCCCCACCGAACTTGTGCGGGTGCATACGCCGCCGGTAGTCCTCGCTTTGGAAAAGTTTCGTCAGCGCGGTCAGGTTGTGCAGCCAGTGATCAGAAATGCTATACCAATCATGTACCGCTTCGCCGTAAGGCAGTACGTCGACGCTCACCCCGTCCGGAACACGGTTTTGTGTGTAGCGTTGGAATCCCTCCATCACGCTCGGCGTGGAAATCATGAGGGCGACGTGGATGTAGCTCCAGTGGAAATCGAACTCCGCCCGATTCATGTGGTCCGGAGGCCGGCTAACCAGCCAGAATTTCATCATTGCAATAATCCTTTCCAACTCAGGGTCAGGTAGCGGGTGACGAGCCGGGCGGACGCTGGAGCGCACCGACAAGCGCGCCATCTCTTGCCGTGATCGTCAATGCCAGGCCAGCGGAGTAGCTCGAGGGATGCCTCGTGCATGATTGACATCAGCTTCCGTCCTGGCGGTGGTGCGTGGGACACCTGGTAGCAGAGCCACACCGAAGCGCGTTGGGGGGTGGATTCAGGTTCAGACTAGGTGCGTGTCGCATCCGATTAGCTCCTCTATCCGCGCTCGATATTTCGCGATGTTGGCAAGTTTGATGTCCTCGTACCCGCGGACCATGTCCGGTAGCGAGGCCAATTCGATGGCTCGCGCATAGGAATCGGTGCTCAAAGCTGCCAACAGCCTCTCGATCATGGCCCGGTACTCGCTGACCAGTTGACGCTCAACACGTCGGACCCGGGTGAAGCCGAACGGGTCCAGTGGTGTCGCCCTAAGAACCTTTAGTGTTCGTAGAACTGCGAACACATGGCGGAACCACGGGCCGAGGCTCAGTTTGCTCTTCATGCCGAGCGCGCGCAGGACGGGCGGATGCAGCCGGTACGAGATCTGTGCTCCCGGGCCGAACTCGGCGCGAACTGCGGCCTCAGTCTGCCGGGCCAGCGAGAGGCGGGCGACCTCGTATTCGTCCTTGTAGGCCATCAGTTTGTACAGATACCTGGCGACCGCCTCCGACAGGTCCGTTCCGGCGAACCGGCGTTCCTCGACTTTGCGTACCCGAGCGACGAACTCGGCGTAAGTTCGCGCGTAGTCGAGGTTCTGGTAGTCAACGAGATCAGGGATTCGGGATGTGACCAACTCCTCGAGGGCGGAGCCACGGGCGGCGCCCACCGCATCGATCAGCCGGCGCTCCGCGACCGTTAGCGGGTGAGGTGGCGCCTCGGCCGTCAGTCCCGCCACCGCGGACGCGAACGCGTCCGGGTCGGCGACGTACTGTCTTCCTCGTCGGAACGCCTGGAGGTTATTGTCCACCTGCACACCGTTGAGTTCTATCGCCTGCTCGATGGCGCGCGCCGGCAATGGTAACGCGCCTGCCTGGAATGCTGCCCCGGTCAAGAACATATTGGCGAATTGATCAGTGCCTAGCAACGTCACCGACAGTCGACGGGCGTCGACGAAGATTGTCCGTGCTTCGTGTGTCGCGGTCCGAATCCGCGCAGCCGTGGCCTCGACGTCCGGGAACTGCGCGGACGTATCAACCACCATCGCCCCGGTCGGGACCTTCGTCGTCGACACGACGGCGACAGTCCGGCTTGGGTCGGTCACGCGAAGATTCTTTGCGTCAGCGGCGACAAGGAGGTCGCAGCCCAGATAGAGGTCGCACTCGCCCGCAGCCGCCTTGTTGCTCTGCTCGATCGGAGCGGCGCTGATCTTGACGTCGGAGACAACGGCGCCGCCCTTTTGGGCCAGGCCAGTTTGATCGAGGGATCGGACCTCGCGGCCGGCGATCATGCCTGCCGCGGTAAGGACCTGGCAGAGCGTGACCACACCGCTACCTCCGACCCCGGTAATGCGTGTGGTGTGGGTCCCGACGTCAAGGTCAAACTGCACGGCCGGCTCACTGAGTCCGTTAGCGGTCAGGGCCGGTGCAATCGGGCGGCCAGTCTTGCCTCGCTTCGCGTCGGGGAGGACAGTGAGGAAGGACGGGCAGTCGCCGGCCAGGCAGGAGTAGTCCTTGTTGCAAGACGACTGATCGATAGTCGTTTTGCGACCGAAGTCGGTGTCCACAGGGTGGACGGACAGGCAGTTCGACTTGTGCCCGCAGTCTCCGCACCCCTCGCACAGTCGTTCGTTGATCATCACCCGCTGGATCGGGTCGGGCACGAGTCCGCGCTTACGCTTGCGCCGTAGCTCGGTCGCGCATTCCTGGTCGTGGATAAGCACCGTGACGCCCTTGACGCGGCTAAGGACCTGCTGGGCCTCTACGAGCCGATCTCGGTGCCATACCTCGACCGTCGTGGCGAGCCCGACGCTCCGATAAGGTTTGACGTCATCCGTGGTGACAATGACGCGCCGCACCCCTTCGGCGGTCAGCATCGCAGTGAGCGCCGGGATAGACATTGCGCCGACCGCGTGCTGACCGCCGGTCATCGCGACCGCGGAGTTGTACAGTAACTTGTAGGTGATGTCGGCCCCGGCGGCCACAGCGGCGCGCACCGCTAGGCTGCCTGAGTGGTGAAACGTGCCGTCCCCAATGTTCTGCAGCATATGCTTCTGCGTCCGTAGGAATGGCGCCATCCCGATCCACTGCGCGCCCTCTCCTCCCATCTGGGTCAGGCCGAGTACGTTCCCGACACTGTCCGAGCTCATCATCAACACCAGAGCGTGGCAGCCGATGCCGGCGCCGACGACCGAGCCGTCCGGAGCCTTGGTCGAGCTGTTGTGTGGGCATCCCGAACAGAAATACGGCGTACGGGCGACCAACGGCAGCGATGCGACCGGTCGTCGCGTCGCCCGAGCGTCCTGCCAAGCCGTGACCGTCTCGAAGCCAGGAAGAGCACCTAAGCATCGGGCCAAGCCGGCGGCCACCAGGTCGGCGTCCAACTCGCCATCCGTTGGGAACAGTGCGTCGCCCCCGGGGGTAAGTTTGCCCGTCACCCGAGGGGCGTCAGCCGTGCCGTAGAGAATCTCCTTCACGGCTGATTCGAGGAAGCCGCGTTTCTCTTCCACGACAATGATCTCATCCAGACCGGCGGCGAACTCCATGATCTCGATCGGGATTAGCGGATAGATCATGCCCAGCCGCAGCAGCCTGACGCCCCGTGTGCTGAGCTCGGCGCCGTCGAGGCCGAGCATGTCGAGCGCCTCCCGCACGTCCAGGTACGTCTTCCCAGCGGCCACGATGCCGATTGTGGGCGCAGCGCCGAAGCTCTCGATCCGGTTGAGCCCGTTGGCTTGGGCATAGGCCCGCGCAGCGTCCAGCCGGATACCGTCGCGGGTCTGTTCCATATCCGAAAGTGCCGGTTGGAGCATCCGTGCGCTGACCTGGTGTTCGAACTGAGCACCGCGCCACTTCATTTCAGGCAGGAAGGGCGTGATCCGGTCGCTGCCGATCCGGACCTTGCCGATACCGTCGGCAACGTTCGTAACGATCTTCACAGCGACCCAGAGGCCGCAGAAGCGTGACATCGCCACCGCATGTGTGCCGAGGTCGAGGACATCCTGTGGGTCGGCCGGATAGACGACTGGCACCCCAAGATCGGCGAGCAGCGGCTCTGAGGCACCCGGAACGGTGGATGACTTGGCCGAGGGATCGTCCCCGACGAGTGCGACCGCTCCGCCGCGCGGGTGAGTTCCCATGAGGTTCGCATGCCGTAAGGCGTCTGACGCGCGATCCAGCCCGGGTGACTTGCCATACCAGAATCCGGTGACGCCCTCGAATCTGGCGTCGGCTGAGGCTGCTACTAGCTGCGTGCCCTGCACCGCCGTCGCGGCAAGTTCCTCATTCACCGCCGGACGGAACACCACGTTGTACTCATCCAGCAATCGCTGGTGGCGCTGGAGCTCAAGGTCGTACCCGGCGAGCGGCGAGCCCTCGTATCCGGAGATGAATGCAGCGGTCTCTCGGCCGCCGGAGCGATCTGCGCGCCGGACATTCATAGGCAGGCGGACCAGGGCTTGGACGCCGGTCATCTGACTCTCGCCGGTCTCGCCGGTGTAGCGGTCATTCAGTCCAGATGTCAACGCGCTGCTCCTCCGGCTGGGTTCGGTGAACATCTGTACGTTGACACGGTTATAGTTGCCTTGTCGCATAGTTCGTCGAGCGAAAATGTCACCCGGCTGTCGGTATATGCGCATCGCCGTGGTATGACATCCAGTCCGGCACAGAGCCGATCTGTCTCAAGAGCCGGAACCGCGATTCTTCCGCGAGCTCTATGACTCGGTGGGGATCGACGTTCGTCAGTCGCGGTTGCTGCTTGACTGTGTGCCCGAGAACAAACACGTTTTCGACGCTCGACGTGTCTGCCTGTGTGACGACAGTCGCGACTGGGTCGTTGAGAGGCATCGTGCCGATATTTATCGGCACGAATCAGGACGATGTCGGCGTCCTTGCTACGGCGTAGCGAGCCGCGCTTGTGATGGCGTCGCATCGCGCGCCCGTCGTCAATCGTCGCAAACTCGAGCACGTCCCGTGGTGTGAGGGTCGGGTGCCACACGGCGGCGACGTCCTCCGGAAGCTGTGTTACGCGCTCAAAGGACAATGCGGCGCGCTCCTCGCTGAACATGTCGCCCGGAACGTTCATAACGGCGTCGACGCTGAGGGTCGGACGAAGTCCCGCCCCGAGAAGCTTTCCGATCGGCAGATGGCCGTGGCCCGCCATCATCTCGATCAGGGGGGTGATCGAGACAGGCCCGCCGCTAACGGTGATCCTGGCAAGACCCTCGGCGGGCGTCTTGTTGAGGTGCACGTAATTGACGTCTGGTCCGAGGAGGACTAGACGAACGACGTCCGGCACGGTCCGGTGGTGAGACCCGGGCCAACGGGCGTCGCAGTGGATGCCGATGATGAATTCGAGCCCCCACCCGAGCGCCCAGTCGGCGAGAGCCGCCACGTCAGGCGGAAGTCCGGGTCCACGGGCTGCGAGCGTCGAGCCGAGCAACTGATCGTCAGAGCTGAAAAACTGCTCACGAAGTCGCCGGACGCCAACCTTCTCCGCGTAGTCCGCAACGATGCAGTTCGGCAGGAACCGCTTGAGCATCGAGTTCCAGAGATGTCGGTGTGTATCGACGAATCGCGGGATTGCTAGGTTCCCGGAAGTGTCGAGTTCCACTGCGTCGATCTCCAGCGGCGATGGGCAGATCTCTCTGATCACCCCGCCCTCGACCAGGATGTCAGCGTCAGGGACAGCGCCGACTTCCGGGTCCATCGACAACACGAAGGTTTTCCGCCGGATCACCATGCGGTCAGACATCTTGGAGTTTCTCGACCGCTTTCGGTTGGCTTCGCCGTGCTCCGCTGTCTCACGAGACACCCCACAACTTCAGGTAGGCGGGCTTGAATGCACCGTTCGAGTACCACTGTCCGCTGGTCCAGGCTGCCGGATCCTTCAACTGGCCCGCGATCGGGGTCGTGTTCGCTTTGGTGAATAGGCGATGCGGAACTACATAGTGCGTGGCGACCGAGGGCTTGCCCGCCAGGATTCGCAGCAGCGCATCAGTTAGGTTCCACGCATTGCTCACGGGATCGACTCCGGAGTCCGCCAGTTGCGCCCCCTGGCCGACGCGCGCCAGCATCGACGGCGTCCCTCCCACGGCAGCGAACTTGATGCTCGGATTCGCCTGTTGAGCGCCTTGTGCGACTTCGAGACCTGACGGATCGTCGTACTGCGTCACGACGTACCCAACCCCTGGGTCCTTGGCGATCGCGGCTTGCACCTGCGCCGGGACGTTCTGAAGCTCCGAGTCCTGGAAGGTCATCTTGGCGATCTTGCAGCCCGGACAATCCGTTGCGAACGCGTGCTCGATCCCGGCCCCAAGCTCCGCCGTCAGTCCGTCCGTCGTGTCGTCGGCGAACAGCACGCTCGCGTGCCCGTTCGAGTCGGCGATCACCGGGTCTGCGACGAGGGAGCCCGCCAGTGCCTCATTCAAGCCCGTCCCGACGAAATAGCGGTTGAAGCTCGGAGTATCTGGGGCCGGGGCTGCGTTCTGTGACGCCACGACTGGGATCTTGTGATCGACCGCGTCGATATACGCCTGCTGCGCGAAGCTCACCGGGACCGCGCTCGTCACGATGCCCGCGGCTCCGCTCGACACTGCCTGCGTAATGCATGCGGACGCCGCCGTCGGGCTGTCCTTGCCGTCGCATGTCTGCAGCTTCGCACCCAAGGGTGCCAACGCGCCAGCCAGTGCCTTTTCCTCGACTTGGAAGTAACCCGCCTCAAGGAAGACGGGGACATACCACACGGTTTTTCCTCGCAGGAGCGCCGCGGCGTGGACCGGCGGACCGGGAGGCGTGAAACTGTTGCTCAGTCCGGAGTACTTCGCGATTTCTACTCTCGCCTGTGTCACTCCTCTGGTCGCGGCATCAGCGGAGGTGCCGACAGTCGAACCGGCGGCGGGCGTTGCGCCAGTCGAGCTCGACGTGCTGGAGCTCGTCGAGCTCCCGCACGCCGCTAAAGGCAGTGCCAGACCAATCGCAGCAACGGCTGCTGTGACTGCAGCGTTGGACCGTGTTCGTGTTCTAATGCGCATTTGTTTCTCCTGGCGTGTAACGGATTTGCCGGTCACACCGTGAGTGTGCGCCGGCGTGTGATGGTCGCTACGACTACGGCAAGGATCAGCGCGGCACCGTAGAAGACATCGCTAATCCACCCGCTGGCCCCGAGTAACTCGAGCCCGACGATCCCGGTAGCGAGAAAGTAGATGCCGATAAACGTGCCGATCGGGTTGAACCGGCCAGGCTGTATTGCGGCGGTGCCGAGGAATGTTGCCGACAGCGCCGGAAGCAGGTACGTAGAGGAAGTGGTGGAATCGAATCCTCCGATCCCGGCCGTCAGCAGCACTCCACCCACGCCGCAGATCAGGCCCGACGCAATGTATGCGCCGATGCGTATCCGCCTGACGCGCACTCCCGCGAGTCTCGACACCTCGCGGTTGGCACCAACGAATCTCATATGCCGCCCGAGAGGCGTAAACCGCATGACGTAGGCGACTGCCAGCACGAGCGCCACCCCGTAGAAGAACGTGATTGGCAAGCCGAGTACCTGGGTGTTCGAGATGCTCGCAAATGAGCTGCTCAACCCGCCGACGGCGGTCCCGTCGGAAATCTTCGATGCCAGACCGAGAAGGAGCGTGGCCATCCCGAGCGTGACGACGATCGCGTCGATCCCGACGACCACAATGACAAGAGCGTTCACGGCTCCGGCCGCCATGGCTGACCCGATTGCAACGAGCGACGCCGGCAACGGCGCCCAACCGTGGCTAGTGACCAGTACCGGCACGATCGTGGCGCTGAGGCCCAACATCGACGCGATCGAAAGATCGAACTCCCCGATTGCGAGCGTGATCACTAGTGCCATCCCCAAGAACACGAGGGGTTGCTGCGTGCCGAGGATGGTCGTCAGCGTTCCGCTGGAGAGGAATGCCCCGCCTACCAGTGCCGACAGTAAGACCGCGAGCGCCACCCAAACTCCGATCAACGCGTAGCGCGCGGCGAAGCCAGTCTCGCCTTCTCCGCGAAACAGCGCGAGTACCCGTTTGGGCACTCCACTCCGTCGCTGTTCTAGCGGGTCCGACGTCACGCTGTCAGCGATCTGGGCAGGAATCTCCTCTGACAGCGGCTCTGCGGTTGGTGGCATGTCATCCTCCATAGGGAACAACGCCCGCCGCGGTCTGGGACGAGCTGTAGGTGGCGGATTCGATCGCTGACGCGTCGAAATCTCCGGTCAGCTCCTGCGAGACCTCGCCGGAGCGCAGGACGAGTACGCGGTCACAAACGAAGGCGAGGTCCTGGGTCTCAATTGAGGAGAGCACCACCGTCACTCCGGAAGCGGCGGCCGCGCGAATGCTCCGTAGAATGTCGATACGCGCGCCGACGTCCACGGCCTGCGTCGGCTCGTGCATCAGCAGAACCGACGGTCTGCCCAGCAGCCACTTGGCAAGGAGAAGCTTCTGCTGGTTGCCTCCGCTGAACTTGGCCACAGGGAGCTTGGCTTTGTTCGGGACGATGCCAAGCATCCGGACAGCCTCGGCGAACTCCGCCCGTTGCCAGGCAGTGGGAAGGAACAACCGACCGTGTTGCGTGACCCGAGGAAGCGTCAGATTCTCCAGTGCTGTCACCTCAAGCGCCAAGCCCTCGACGGCCCGCTGCTGTGGGACTAGGGCCACGCCAGCGTCAGAGAGTCCCTGCGGGTTCCGCATCGGCAGCACGAAGCTGTAACCATTGGCGACGACCTTGCCCTTAGCCTGGGCGAGGACCCCCGCGATCGCATATGGAACGTGCTCATGCCCCGAGTTCGAAGTCCCCGTCAATCCGAGCACCTCTCCGCGTGCCGCTTCGAAATCGATCGAGCGCAATATGTCGGACTCGAGTCCGACCGCACACAGTCCGGAATGGTTCCGGTTTCGTGTCGGTCGAGCGTCAGTCCAGTGCTCACGGAGCGTCGTAAGCTCGACTTCGCGGCCGAGAACGAGTGCCGCCAACGCAGCCTCAGTGATCTGGCTGGCGTCGAGCCCCGCCGCGATCAGGCGCCCGTCCTGAAGTACTGACACGCGGTCCGCCAACGCCAGGATCTCGTCAAGGCGATGGCCGATGATGATGACCGCGGTCCCGGAGACGGCCAGGCGTCTCAGGATCTCGTAGAACTCCGGCAGCAGATCTCGAGGCAGAGACTGCGTGGACTCGTCGAACGCGATACAGCCTGACCCCGGCGTGACCTTGTGTAGCGCCCGCGCGATCGCGACCACCGCCTGCTCGCCGGGGTGCAAGGTGCTGGCCAGACAGTCGGGGTCGATGACAGAGCCCAGCATCGCCAGCGTTGCCTTGACGGCATCGAGCTCGTTCCGCCAGCGGACGGCGCGCGTGAAGCGGTGGGGTTCGTAGCGACCGACGCAGATGTTCTCCCTAACTGTCAGATTCCCGACAATGCCCAGGTCCTGATGGACAAAAGCCAGCCCGTAACGGCTCAGCTCTCCGGGCGTCGGTGGATTGGAGAGAACCTCCCCGCCGACCTCGATGACCGATCCGGGATCCGCCGCGTACACGCCTGAAAGGAGCCGGATCAGGGTCGACTTCCCCGAGCCGTTCTGGCCAACGAGACCGTGAATCTCGCCACTCTGGACGGCAAGGTCCACGCGTTCCAAGACGGTCGCACTTCCGAACCTCTTCGTGACATGGCGCAGACGCACGACCACCTGCCCTCGGTGCAGCGGTGCAGGCTTCGCCGCGCCTTCCGCGGGTGCGGCTGGCAAACCCATGTGCCCGTCCCTCATGCGCCGCGGTCTCTCAGATGGTGCTGCTCCGAAGGCTCGGCGCGAGTGCAACCGAGTCGAAGGGCACCTCCCGATCGAGACGCCTGGGCTTCATTTCCGAAGCCACGTGCCGGCGGCCTCAGGAGCGCAGTCACCGCACCGCCCTGGGACGCTAGAGATACGCGGTGATCGTTCCGGCGGCCTCCTTCCGACCCGCCGAGACTGACGCGCGGGTCTTTCCGGACGCCGGAGGACCAGACCGCGACGACGTCGCGCCGCTCCAAGAAGTCGAGCTCCTGGATGCGCTCACGCTTCGCCTCAGAACGACCGCAATCACAGCCGAACGGGTCAATTTGCCTGGCTGAACTCACAGCTCTCCTCCCGGTCGACGATCGCCCACCCTCGCAATACATGAGATAACTGTATGCAGAAAGATGCTCCGCTGTCAAGCCAGCGGGGCGAGGCGACTCATATAGCGACCCCTGACAATGTTGTATGTATGCAGCTAGTGCGGCTCTGCTATGTGCGAATCAGCTCGAGCTTTCGGCACCGCGGATCGAGCGACGCCCGGCTAGTTCGACTTGGTGGTTGAAAGTCGAACTAGCTACCTTCGAGAAGGTCCAGTACGGCGCCCGCGACCTGGCCGGCGGCATCTGGCGGCTGCTCGAAAAGCTGCGGGACGCGCTACCCGAGCTCCGGGCGATCGCCTCCGGCCGGGCTCCGCTGGATGGGCTGCTGGCCAACGAGCTGGTGGTGCACGCGCTCGACGAGACGGCGGCCACGGCCTACCTCGTCGCCCGGGGAATCGTCGATCCCGACGTGGCGCGGTTCATCGGGCCAAGCTCGGCCGCAACCCGCTCACGCTCCGCCTGGCCGCGGACGCGCTCGGTCAGACCGACGGGGGTGGGACGCTCAGCGAGGTCAAGGGGTGGGTCAAGGGCGTCCGCTCCCGTCGCGCCAGCGAGGCCGTGATCCAACGCACGCTGTACAACCGCATCCTCGGGCACATCCGTGATGACGGGGTGCGCCAGCTCGCACACCCCGGACTCGTGCTACGCCGGCTCACGGCGCGGCTGATTGTCGATGTGCTCGCCGCGCCGTGCGGGCTCGGCGTGCGCGACGAGACCGCCGCCTCCGAGCTGCTGGAGCTCCTGGCCCGCGAGGTATCCGTCGGGCGGCGCTCCGACGGGGGCGCCGTGGTGCACCGTGCGGATCTCCACGGGTTGATGCTGCCGCTGCTGGAGGACAACCGGCCGCAGCTCGTCCGCGACATCCGGGATCGCGTCATCGAGTTCTACCGGGACAGCGATCGGGCCGAGGAGATCTACCACCGGCTCGCCCGCGGGGACGACACCGCCACGGTCGACGGCCGCTGGCTGCCCGGGGCGGAGGACCATCTGCGCGCGGCGGTCGACAAGCAGGAGCGCGACGAGATCAAGCACCCACGCGGCGCACACGCTACGACGCCCGAGTTTGCGCACGCTTCCTGCAAGCGACCCAACCGCGGCATCCGGCCGGCCGCGCCACAACTCGCCGTGGGAAGGAACGATCATGGACAAGCTGTTGACCGCTGATCAGGTTGCTGAGCTTCTCGGCATGAAGACCGACTGGGTCTGGGCGCAGGCTAGAGCGGGCCGGATACCGCATGTCCGACTCGGCCGGTATCGACGTTTCCGCGAATCAGCAGTCGAAGCCTGGCTCCAGGACCTCGAGGCGCACGACAGCCGGCGAGCCATAGCTGCAACCCGCGCGGTGCCGCTGCGCGGCCAACGCTAGAACGCCGACGGATTCATCGCTCGCGCCATTGACGAAACGCGCTCCGGTGCCGAGGAAGGCTTAGAAGTGGAGCGAGCGGACCAGCCATTCTCCCCTCTTGTCGCCTGGCTCTCGAGAGAAATTGGACCGAAATTGGACCGTCACGCCTCTCGGAATAACTTAGCTATCAGCTCAAAAGCGCCGGTATTGCGGGACTTTTGTCGAATCGGGGAGACAGGATTTGAACCTGCGACCGCCCGGCCCCCAGCCGGGTGCGCTACCAGACTGCGCCACTCCCCGTGGCTGTGCCGATCATACCCGGCGCCATCGCTCGCGCCACCGCCGGCCGGATCCGGGGGTCGGCGGCGCGGTCACCGCCTCGGCTGCCGAGTTCCCGGGCGACTGCAGAGCGGGCGACGGGAATCGAACCCGCCCTAAAAGCTTGGAAGGCTTTTGTGCAACCACAACACTTCGCCCGCGGGTGCGGTTGAGCGTACCGCAGCCCCAGTGGCGCCGGCCGCCGCGGGGCTCCCTGGCGAATTCTCCCAGGTCGGCTACTCCCCCAGCACCTTGATCACGAGACGCTTGGGGCGACCGCCGTCGAACTCGCAGTAGAACACCTGCTGCCAGGGCCCGAGGTCGAGCCTCCCGTCGGTCACCGGCACGATCACCTGGTGGTGGACGAGCAGGTTCTTGAAGTGAGCGTCGCCGTTGTCCTCGCCGCCGCGGTGATGGCGGTAGTCGCCCGGATCCGGCATCAGCTCGCGCGCCACGTCGTTGGCCGGTTCCGACCAGCTCGGCGGAGCGAGCTTGTCCAACCACTCCAGCGCGTCGGCCTGCAGCCCAGGTTCATCGTCGTTGATCCACACCCCGGCCGTGATGTGCATCGCGCACACGAGCGCCATGCCCTCGCTGATCCCCGCATCGCGGACCGCCTCGGAGACGTCCTCGGTGATCCGGACGAACTCGCGCCGGCGCGTCGTGTTGAACGTCCTGTAGACGGTGTGCGAGATCACTCGGCTGGTCGGTCGCGCATGCCCGGCCGCCGGCGCGCGGCGGCGGGCGATCAGCAGGGGAGCCGGGATTCGAACCCGGATTCACGGTTTTGGAGACCGCGCTCATGAGCCATTAGATCACTCCCCTGTGCGACGGCTCATGCTACCCACTCACCGGTGAGTTCCGTCCGTCCATCATGCGAACATATGTTTGTATGATCACGCACGATCAGTCTGTCTACGAACTCGTGATTTCGATGTTCGGCACCGGCGTGAGCGATCGTGAGATCACTCGTCGGACGGGCGTGCCGCAGGGGCACCGTCAGTCGCTGGCGAAGGGCCGGAGCACCGCCACAGACGGTGCTCCGATCGATCCGCCGTGACAGCTGGGCGATTCATGACCCGCGCGCGTACTGCTACCTGCTCGGGACCTATCTCGGTGACGGAACGGTCAGTCACCAGCCCCCAGACCACTGGCATCTCGACATCATCAACGACCGGCGCCACCAGGTGAGCAGCGCCGAGATCCTCGACGCGATGCGAATCACGTTTTCCGGGGTCGCGACAACGTCATGATCATGGAGCGGATCGTCGGCCCGAAGTGTTAGCCGCAGATGCCGGTCAGCTCCAGGTGAACGTGACCGTCGCGCCGGGCTTGAGCACGTAGTGCAGATACGTGCGCCGCCACTGGATCGACAGCGACACCGGGGACGTGGCGCTGTTGTAGGCGACCAGAACCTTCGTCCCGTTCGGGTTGATGAACGCGACGTCGTCGACGCCCGGCGTGACGGTCTTGCCATCGTCGGCGACCAGCCGGGTCGAGTCGATCCGGACGGCGCCCGGCATGACGAACTTGCTCATCTGGCCGAACTCGAAGTAGTTGAGGCCGTAGCCCGCCAGGTGGGTCGTGTCGTTGACGCGGATCACGCCGGTGCAGCCGGGGCATCCGGAGTCCGGCGGCTCCACCGGTCCGCCGGTCGTGTCCAGCGCCAAGTTCCAGAGGGTCGCGACGCTGGCCCAGTTGCGCGTGGCATCGATCGCGACCTCGGCCGCCGAGTAGTTGATGATCCCGGGCGAGCACTCGGTGACCGCGATCGGCACGGTCGGGAACGTGTCGTGGAAGGTCGTGAACCCGCCCATGCCGCCGTAGCAGTGAAATCCCGCCCCTGAGAGGTACGGCGCCGCCGGCCCGGCGAACAGCGTCTGCTCGTCGGCCGCATTGGCCGTCTCCTCGAGGCCGTAGATCCGCGGAGCCATCCCGGCCGCCTGCAGCGCCGGCACGAGGTCCTGGGTCAGGAACTGCACCTCGGCGCCAGCCGGGAACGACGCGCTCGGCCACAGCGCCGCCGTGTGGGGCTCGTTCTGGATCGAGATGTCGTCGATCGGCACCCCGGCCGCTGCGTAGGCCTGGATGAACTTGACGAAGTACTCGGCCAGTGCGGGATAGAACTGCGGCAGCACCGTGCCTGCCGCGTCGAGGTTCCCGTACAGCGCGTTCGCCTTCATCCACGGCGGCGGCGTCCATGGATTCGCATACGTGATGATCTGTGGGTTCTCCGCCAGCATCGCCTGCAGCGCCGGGATGATGTAGGCCTCATCGTGGCCGATCGAGAAGTCGGCGAGCGTCGGGTCCGTCTCGCCGGGCGGCAGGTCGTCGTAGCTGTATGGCACACCGGTCGCGGTGAAGTCCGACGCGCCGATCGGGATCCGGACGAAGTCGAGATGGATCCCCGGCTGACCGAACAGCGCCTGCATCGCGATCGTGTGCGCCTCGGGAGTGAGTTGCTCCTGGAGCAGGTACGCCGAGCTGTCGGTCATCGCGCCGCCGAATCCAGTGATCGTCTGGTACCGGATCTGGCCATTGACCGCGATGACCTGGCTGCCAGGAGCAGGCGTAGAGAGCCATTCACGGGGTCGCTTGCTGGTCAGGGCGTCCGACAGATTGGCGGTCGTCTGGGTGACGGTCGCCGTGGGTGTGCTCGTCTGCTCAGACCGGACCACCGCGGGGCTGAATCGACGCGGTCCAGCCGAGCCGAATGGGTTGCGCTTGAACGGTCCCGAGGCGGCCGCTCTACCGGCCGCCGTCTCACGTGACGACGCCGGCGACGCGGTCGCCGCGGCGCACGGCGCGAGCACCGCTGCTGCGGCGATCCCCGCCGTCGCCACCGCGCGTGCGATGCGGGCGGAGGGACTCGAACCCCCAAGAGCGTTAGCCCACCGGCACCTAAAGCCGGCGCGTAGACCAGTTCCGCCACGCCCGCGAAAAGCCACGGCGCGATTCTAGGGTCGCGCGCCCCGTCGCGCCGCAGCCCCGCCCGAGCGCGCGAATCCGCTGCACGTGGCCGGCTGCGAAGGTAAGGTGCGAGCCGTGGCGCAGCATCGAATCGTCCGGCCCGGCTACACGGTGATCCACCCCAACCGCGACAAGCCGATCTGCAAGCTCACGCGGATCCTGGTGGCGCTGATCCTGCTGATCTCGATTGCCCTGATGCTGGCCCTGACGATCGGCGGCTGGACCAAGTTGCAGGGGATGAAGCCGATCAACTTCATCTGGTGCGCGATCTACGTGGTCATGGCGATCTATGTATTGCGATGGGCGCGCGGGCTGTTGCCGATCGCCGCGGCGCTCGGGGTCCTGCTGATCGCGATCGCGGCGATCGCCGCGTTCGGCATCGGCGGCACCAGCTGGTTCGATCGCGGCCACAACGGCTACGGGCATGCGGACTCGCTGTTCGGCGGCAGCGGCCTGTCGGCCGACACGATCGGCACGCTGACGCTGCTGCTGATACCGGTGGAAGCGGTGCTCGTGATCGTGGCGGTGGTGGGCTTCACCCAGGGTTGGAACGTCGAGCTCGAAGTTCCCGACGACGAGGCCCGCCGCCGCGGCTACGGCGACCGCGGCTGGAGCAGCAGGCTGAACGTCTCCAAGCCGCAGGCCTGACCGCGCGCGCCTTCGGCGCGCGGAGTCGGTCGCTCAGGGCGCGGTCACGGGTGGCGAGTCGGGTACGAGGCGCAGGCCGCTGGGGGTGATGATCGCGAGGGTGTTGTTCTCGACCTGCTCGGCCACTTCTGGTTGATCGTTGGTGGCGCATATCAGTACGCGCGCGGACGTCGTCGCGCGGTTGAGGATTTGGTGGGTCCCGTCGGGTCCGACGGGAAAGGAGACGATGTCCCCCGGCTGTAACACCCGCTCGTCTTCAGACGAGCGACGTAGCGTCGGCGTGCCCGCCAACACGAACAGCAGTTCCTCGTTGGCGTGGTGGAAGTGCAGCGGGGATACCGATGCGCCGCTCTCGAGCTCGTAGAGGTTCGCCGCCAGACGCTGGGCGCCCGCATGCCGGGCGAGACGCACAGCGCGCAGCACGGCGCCGTTATCGCCGATCTCGGCATCCCAGACGGGGTTGAGAAGGTTCATGCCGTGGACGATATCAAGTGATATCGTTTCCGATATACCATCAGATCACACACCGTTGTACGTGCGACTCTCAAGCGAACCGAGTACCCGGCTGGAGAGGGCCGTGTCGGTTTCGGGCAAGAGCAAGCGGCAACTGGTCGAGGACGCCGTCCGTGAGCATCTCACCGACGACGGACTCGTCGTCGGACGCGTTGCGCTGCCAGAAGAGACACCTGAGATCCTGACGCTCCCCGAAGCGGCATCGCTACTGCGAATCAAAGAGCCAACGCTGAAAGATGCCGCCGAAAGGAAACAGCTTCCGGGCCGACGGATCGGTGACGAGTGGCGATTCTCCAGAGCGGCCCTCCTGTCCTGGCTCAGCGAGTCCGAGCCGAGTTGAGCGCGGAAGCCGTCGCCTTCTACGGTCCAGCGGGTCGCAGTTGGGCATCGCGCCCCCTGCCGCCCGGCGAGGGTCGCGATCGGATCGCTGGGCGAAGGTTGGCGAGTTGCGCCCACCCCTCGGGCGAAAATAGCCAAGCTTCGGCTCCCCCTACACCCGGCGCGGTCCCGTGAACGCGGCCATCAGGGTTCGGTGCCGTCAGGGGGCTCGTATGGCGGCGCGACGCCCCACCCCCATCGCGGCACCGGGGCATGCGCAACCGTCTGCGCCTCTGGCTGTGAGTTATGGACCGCCAACCGCGTCCCCCATTCCGCGTAGCCCATGATCGCGGCGCGGAACTCCGGATCGTCCGGGAGGCCAGCATCATCCGCCGCTCGGCTCAGCAAGGTCACGAACACCAGTCGCTGCTCGGCAGTGATCCCGAGATCGTGATGGCGGGCGAGCATGTGCTCGTAGCCTCCGTGACGCTCGGTGTAGACGGCCGGGCCGCCCATCACCTCCACCCACCAGTCGGTCACGTGGGCGCGGTGCTCTTCGCTGACCCGCCCGCCGAACATCGCGGCGATATCGGGAGCTTCGAGTTCGACGAGGTCGTAGAACCGGTTCAGCCAGCGCGCAAACGCTTCACGCCCACCACCCCAGCTGTAGATCGTGGCGGCCGCGTCACCCATCGCCCAGACGCTAGCGCGGCACAGCGGACCGATCGCGCCACCCGAAACGGGGTGTCGTTGACCCCGGGACGGCACCTACCACAAGCCGGCTCGTGACGGCTCCAGCGTTTCCTGGGCTGAGCCCGCGCATCTCGAGCGGCCTTCGGCGTCGACCGGAAGGGTGTACAGCCCGTCCTCGGCGAAAACCGGCGACCTCCGCCGTGGTCACGGTCCGGCTGACTTCTCGATCTGCTCGTGATCGACGACACTGGTAGGCCGGATTGCCCGTGATCGCCACGTGCGCCACCCAGATCCCGTTTCGACGCGTGCCCGCGCACGTGATCCTCGTCCAGCACGGACACCGGGTGTCGCCTGCACCGCATCGAGCCCGCAAGCGCCAGCCAGGCCTGTTCCTACAGGTCGGCGACGAGTTCCGCGTGTCGCGGCCGGGGCTGTTGACGCTGCGGGTCGACGGCAATCGCTACCGCGTCAGACACGGGATCCTGCGGCTCGTCTGCCGCACACATCCGGCGTCGGTCACCGCCTCGACTCGCGCTGAACGGGTGATCGCGGTCGATCTGCAGCAGGGGCGGGTATCGGTCACGTCCGGCCGCCACGCTCGGCTGGCGATGGTGATCACCCGAGAGATGATCGCCTCTGCCACCACCAGCGCCACTCATTTCCGTGTCGATCGCAACCCGCAGGCGCGATCCACCCGGGCGGCCACGCTGGATGAGCCGATCATCGCCGCACGGCGCTCAGACCCGGCGCTGCGGATCCGCACCCGGGCGACATACACGGCGATCTCTGACCGCAAAGGCCTGCGACTCGACGTCTGGCCGTTCTCGCTCTCGCGCCTGCAGCGCCGTCCGGATCGCAGTGACCGGCTGCCGGAGTTCTGGGACGACGGCGCCCGTTGTGCGGTCGGTTGCGCGGCCCCAGGCAAGCCCGGCTGGCCGCTGAAGCCGTTTTTTCAGCAGCACGCGATCCGTGCCGGAATCGATGAGCTGCGCCCGGCGAACTTCCACGTCGCCGTCGACATACAGGCCACCAACTACCAGCCCGTCTACGCGATCCAGTCAGGCATCGCGTCGACCGCCGCGACCGGCAGCTACGGCGACTACAAGGTCGCCGTAGGCTCCTACACCTACTGGCACATCCTGCCCACCGTCAGATCCGGCCAGCACGTCACCGCCTACAAGACCGAGATCGGACGCGTCGAGCACGGCTTCGGTCACATCGCCTTTCAGCAGGGCACCGATGACGACTACCTCAACCCATTGCGGCCGGGCGGCCCGCTGCGCCCCTATACCGACACCGAACCGCCCGTGATCGGCCGCCCCAGGATCTTCCCCGACGGACACGTGATCGTCGGCGCGTTTGACCCGCAGAGCTTTATCCACAAACAGAGCTACGAGACCCCGGTGCTCGCCCCCGCGGCACTCGCGTGGCGGCTCTACACCGCCGGTGGGCGACCGCTCACCAGTCTGGAGTGGGCGCTGCGATCTACCGGCTACATCTCGCCCACGCTCAAGCCCGTGATCTTCGCCCCGGGCGCCGCCAACCCCGGCTTCGCGTGCTTCTACACCCAACTGCGATGCATCCCCAACTGGGTCTACAACCTCGCCGGCGGGCTCACCGAACCGCTCCCGCTCGCTGGCCTGCGCGGCCGCTACCGCCTCACCGTGTACGCCTGGGACTTCAAGGGAAACGAGTCCGCGCTGGACGACTGGATCACGCTCCCGCTGACCCCACGCGAGCAAGCCCACGGGCTTCAGGAGTTCGGCCCTCTCAACGCAAGATTCGACCCATGACGACAAGCCCGTCCGGCGCCGCCGCGTGCGCCTCTCGATCTGGAGTGACGGGTCGGCGGGTCAGGCTCAGGAGCTGCGTGACCTCATCCACGTCGGCAAGGACCGGACGATCTGGTCGGCGCGCCGGGCGAGCAGTGCCACGTTCAAGAGAGCTCCGTTGCACATCCCCCAACCTGTATACCGACGAGACCTCGGACCGCTTGGGATCCGGGCGAGCACCTTCATCGCCATCGTGTGCGACGCGAGCTGTCCCCTTCCACCGCGGTCGTTCGTCTTGGGGGTGACAACGATGTCCGTCAGGAGGACTTCATGCAATATGCCCTGTTGATCTATGAGCGGCCGGGCGCCTACGACGCCGTGCCGGCCGAGGAGCTGGAGGCGATCACCGGCGAGTACTACGCAATCGCCCGGGACGAGCGGGTGACCGCCGGCGCGCAGCTGCAGCCGGTGTCAACCGCGACGACGGTGCGGTTCGGCGACGGTGGGTCGGTGATGACCGACGGCCCGTTCGCGGAGACCAAGGAGGTGTTCGGCGGCTACTACATCGTGCAGGCCGACGATCTCGACGCGGCGCTGGCGATCGCCGAGCGGGTCCCGGCGATCCGGCTCGGCGGTTCGGTCGAGGTGCGCCCGCTGGTGGAGCCGCGGGCTTGATCGAACAGGCGTTTCGCGACCATTGGGGTCGTGTGCTGGCCTCGCTGGTGGGCTTTCTCGGCGACTTTGACCTCGCCGAGGAGGCCTGCCAGGACGCGTTCGTGATCGCGGCCGAGCGCTGGCCACGTGATGGCGCGCCGGCCAATCCCGTGGGGTGGCTGGTCGCGACCGCTCGCAACCGCGCGATCGACCGGCTGCGCCGCCAGCGGACGCTGGCGGACAAGACCCGCCTGCTTCGCGAGCCGATCGCAGCGGAAGCCGAGGAGGATCTGATCGACGACCAGGTCATTGCCGATGAGCGGCTCGAGCTGATCTTCTGCTGCTGTCACCCGGCGCTGGCGATCGAGGCGCAGGTCGCCCTGACGCTGCGCGCGCTCGGCGGCCTCTCGACCGAGGAGATCGCGAGTGCGTTCCTGGTCACGCCCGAGACGATGAAGCGGCGGCTGTCACGCGCGAAGGCCAAGATCGTCGCGACGGGGATTCCGTTCGCGGTTCCCGACGGTCACCGGCTTCCCGATCGACTTGCTGCCGTGCTCGCCGTGGTCTACCTGATCTTCAACGAGGGCTACGGCGGTCGGGTCGACCTTGCCGCACAGGCGATCCGGCTCGGACGCGAGCTCGCGCAGCTGATGCCCGACGAGAGCGAGGTGCTCGGGCTGCTGGCGATGATGGTGCTCGCCGACGCGCGCCGCGAAGCACGGCTGAGCGGTGACCAGCTCGTGCTGCTGGCCGACCAGGACCGCTCGCTCTGGGACTTCGAGCGGATCGACGAGGGCCGCTCGATCCTCGACAGGGCGCTCGCGCTGCGCAGGCGCGGGAGCTACGTACTGCAGGCCGCGATCGCTTCACTGCACTGCTCAGACCCGGTCGACTGGCCGCAGATCGCGGCGCTCTATGGCGAGCTGATTGCGGCGACGGGCTCGCCGGTGGTAGCGCTCAACCGCGGGGTCGCGCTCGCGCAGGCCGGCTTCCCCGAAGCGGCGATCGAGCTCGTCGACGGCCTTGAGCTCGACGGCTACCGCTACCTGCACTCCACCCGCGGCGAGCTGCTCGTCCGTCTCGATCGCCCCGAGGAGGCGCGGGCTGCCTACCAGCGAGCGCTCGAATTGACCACGTCGGAGCGGGAGCGGCAGTTCCTGAGCCGCCGCGTGGCCGAGCTGTAGCGGTCCGCGGCCATCATCCACACGTATCTCCTATACCCCCACTCAGGTCACATTAAACCGGCCGGCAGATGCCACGATGCCGCCGTAGCGGCTCGCCGATTGAGTCCGGCTCGGGTCCGTGAAAGAGGTTTTTGGACCTGAGGTCGATCCCTCTCCGACCGAACCCAGCCAGGAGGCGATCCGTGGGCATGCGTCACGGGCGGGTCTGCCGGCCGACGAGATCGTTCCGATCGCCGAAACGGCGGTGGTTCGGCCCGATCCGGTCTCAGCGGACGAGGACGGGAAATCGGGCGCTTGCTCCGGAGGGCCGCCCTTCGGTCACGAGCCTCCGGACGGCCCGATTTCATTCACTGGCGATTTGCCCCCCGAAATGAGGGGGTAAATCGCCATCGTTCGGGACGCGGCGCGCGGTCGCGGGTTATCGCCGGCGGCGCACGAGCGTCACGAACGCGGTGCCGGCGACGAGCATCACAACCCGTAGACGCCCGGGACGGCCGCCGCGCGCGTGCCGAACGCCTGCGAGGCGAGCGCCGCCCGGGCAACGCCCCCGATCGCGTCACCGCGGTCCCGAGCAGTGCCCTCGATTGTGGCGATGTCGCTCGGGATCGCGGCCGTCGGCACGGTCCTTCTCGACTCGCTCGGCCACGGCCACGGCCACGGCCATGGCCACGTCCACGTCCACGTCCACCGCCTCGGGCCGGCGGCGTTCGTTGCGCCGCCGATCACGGGCTGCTGGTCGCGATCGGGTTCCTGGTCTGTGCCGCCGGCGCGGTGCTCTGGCTGTCCAAGCACGCGGGGACGCACGCGCAGCCCGAAACGGCGGTCGCTTACCGTAACGTCGGTAGCCGAATTCGTCGCCAGACGCCCGGATCAGGTGTGAACGTAGGTACCGGGTCCATCCGCCAGCGCGGGGTTGCGGCGGCTGCCGATGCGGGGTGGCTTGCGGAGTGGACCGGCGCGATCGGCCATCCAGCGCGCCCAATCTTCCCACCAGGACTCGTCCTGCTTGCTTGCGCCGTCGCGCCATTGCTGGGCGCTCGGCGGATTGGTGTCGGAGGTCAGCACCCAGGCCTTTGGGTTGGGCGGGTTCACGATGCCGGCGATGTGCCCCCCGCTGCTGAGCACGAAGCGCACGTCGGCGCCGAGGAGCCTCGTCGACTCGTAGGACGACGTCCACGGAACGATGTGATCGCGCTCGGCCGCGACGATGTACGTATCGGACGTCACGGCGGCGAGATCGAGCCGCTCGCCGCCGAGGACCATGGTTCCCTTCGCCAGCTCGTTTTCCAAGTAGCACGAGCGCAGATACCAGGAGTGCATCGCGGCCGGCAGGCGCGTCGCGTCTGCGTTCCACGCCAGTAGGTCGAAGGCCGGTGGCTGTTCGCCCATCAGCCAGTTGGAGGCGACGTAGTTGAAGATCAGCTCGTTGGCACGCAGGGCATTGAACGCACCCGCCATATCGGCACCATCGAGGTAGCCCTTACGTGCCATGCGGCGCTCGAGCTTGCGCACCGTCCCCTCGTCGACGAAACAGCCGAGTTGGCCGGGCTCGGTGTAATCGAGCAGGGTATTGATGAGCGTCAGCGTTCCGATCGCGTGCTTGCCGCTCGCGGCCAGGTGGGCGGCGTTCATCGCGGCAAGCGCTCCGCCCAGACAGACAGCGAGGATGTCGACGGTGTCGGAGCGCGTGATCTCGGCGACGACGTCGAGCGCGGCTTGGGTCCCGTGCAGCAGGTAGTCGTCCATCGTCACGCCGGAGAGGGAGGAGTCCGGGTTGCGGTAGCTGATCGCGAACACCGTGCGCCCGTGCTGCACCGCCCATTCGATCAGGCTGCGTCCGGGCGCGAGATCCATGACGTAGTACTTGTTGATCCATGGCGGACTCGCCAGCAGTGGGATCGCGTGGACCTCCTTTGTCTGGGGCAGGTACTGGAGCAGCTCCATGACGTCATTGCGGTAGACGACCTTGCTTGGCGTGGCCGCCATGTTCTCGCCAAGCCGGAAGGGACTGGTGTCGACCTGACGCGGCCGGCCACCGTTGTGGAGGATGTCGTCGACGCAGTTGCGGGAGCCGGCCACGACGCTCCGCCCGCCGGTCTCGAACGCCCGCTTGAGCGCCGCGGGGTTGGTCAGGAGAAGGTTGGTCGGCGCCAGCGCGTCGGCGAGCAGCTCGACCGCGAATGCCGCCTTCGCGCGCGTCCCTGCGTCCAGCTCGGCGGCCGCAAGCAGATCCTCGGCGAGCCGGCGAAGCACCAGATAGGACTGGCGCAGGGCGAAGAAGGCCGCGTTGTCCTCCCACGCTGGATCGGAGAAGCGCCGGTCCCGGGCGTCCGGGGACACCGGGCCCGCGGCGCTGCGCCCAGCTGCGCGCGACGCGGCCGCCAGGCTCGTGCGGGTCAGGTCGAGCGCACAGCGCAAGCCGGCCCGTGCCGCCGATTCGGGATGACGAGCCACGCTGACGGCCGCCGTACCCAGCGCTCGTCCGAACAGCGCTGGGTCCAGGTCAAACGCCCCCGCCTCGGGCGCGAGGGCGGTCAGTGCGACGGGCGCGTCCTGGAGCGACTCCGCCGTTCCGTCTGGGGCTGGCTGCTTGGCGTGCGGGTCAGCCATGGTCCGCCTCCTGCAGCGATCGCTCCAATGCGCGCGCCATCCCCCGTTCGAGGGCCTCGATCAGGTGCGGTCGCAGACGCACCGCCGGAATGATGGCATCGATCGAACCGATCCGGAGCGCCCGCTCGACGGTGTGGACGCGGTCGAACTCGCGCGCGACCTCGCCGAGCGTCTTTGAGCGCACCGACGCCCTCAGGTCGGCCAGCGCGACGCGCAGCGAGGCTCGCTCGTCGCCGTCGGCGCCGTCCAGGCGGGCCTCGAGCTCGACCATCCGCGGATCGGCGTCAGTGCGGGTGTTGACCTCGCGAGCGAAGACCGTCGCGGCGGCCGGAGCGCCGCCGATGACCGACGCGTACGAGCCCTCGACGGCGATCACCTCCATGTTGTCGTTGAGCGTGCCCGAGAAGACCACGAAGGCTCCTCCGTGGTAGCGGGACACGACGCAGAAGACGATCGGGCCGTCGAAGTTGACGATCGCACGGCCGATCTCGGCACCGTACTCGAGCTGCAGCTTGCGCAGGGACTCCGGCGAGCCGTCGAAGCCCGAGAGGTTGGCCAGCACCACCAGCGGCCGGCTGCCGCTGGCGGCGTTGATGGCGCGGGCCACCTTCTTCGACGACTGCGGAAAGAGCGTTCCCGCCGTCCACTGGTCAGGTCCGTCAGCGGGAAGGAAGCCGCTGCGGCGCAGCGGCCGGGATTCGATGCCGAGCAGGGTCACCGGGTAGCCGCCCAGGTGGGCGTCGAACACGACAGCGGTCTCGGCGCCCGCCATCGCCGCCCAGCGCTCGAGCGGCCGGTGGTCCTGGTCGGCGACGGCTCGCATCACGGCGCGGATGTCAAACGGCTTCTTGCGCTCCGGGTTGGACTCGATCGAGAAGATGTCGCCGACGGTCCGGAAGTCGCTGCTCGGTGCGTAGTGCGGATAGCTGCGCACATCGCGGTCGATCGGATCGGTGCTCTGTGCGCGCCGCGGGAATCGCTCGTCGGGAGCGACGTATGTGTGCTCGTAGTGGGCAAAGAGGATCTCGCACGCGGCAACCAGGTCGGGCGCCCAGTATTGGGCCTGGCCGTTGGGTCCCATGATCCGGTCATAGCCGCCGATCCCGAAGTTGTCCTCGGCCGAGACGCCGCCTGAATAGTCCAGCGCCTGCTTGCCGGTGAGCACCATCGCGCTATCGGGCGTCATCACGAGGATGCCGCGGGTGTGCAACAGCATCGTGGCCTCCGCGTTCCAGTAGGGCTGGGCGCCCACGTTGATCCCGGCGACCACGACGTTGACCTCGCCACGGGCCTGTGTGAAGGTGATCAGGCGACGCAGCACGCGTGAGATCCAGTCCATGTTCTCCGTGCCGCTGTCCATCGAGATCTTTGCCCCGGCCGACACCGCGAGCCACTCGACGGGCACCTTCATCTCCGCGGCGAGGTCGATCGCCCGCATGATGCGAACGGCCTCCGGCTCAGCGATCGCGCCCAGTGCCTTGGTCGGGTCGCCGAAGATCGCGACCCGCACCATGCCCTCGGGATAGCGGTCCGTGATCGTCCGCACAACGCCGACGACGATCCCGGCCTGGTTCGCGCCGAAGGGCCGCTGCACCGGCACAAGCCGGCCGCCGCCGCCGCCGCCGCCGTCGTCGTCGTCGTCGAGGTCGTACTCGGTGAACGTTCCGCCCGCGCGAGTGAGCACGGGCACGAGCTCGTAGGGGTACACCGTCCCACGGCGCCTCGCACGCAGCGCCTTCTGGGCATACTCGTCGAGCGTCGGCAACGGCTCGGTCGCGGGCTCAGCGACCGAGAGCGTGACCCCCACGCCGGGCTGATAGGAGAAGCCGAAGGCCATGTTGCGCAGCTCGCCGTCCGGTCCAGCAGGGACGCGCGCCTCGATCGACACCTCTTCCAGGCCTAACCCGGCGGTGATCGGAGCCAGCGTGCGCGTGACCGCAACCAGCTCGTCAAGCGGCACCTCGATCGATGGCCAGGCGTACAGGAGCACGCGGTTTCCGTACAGGCGCCGGCTGGGCGGACGCTGGGCCTGCACGCGGCGGATCGCGTCGAGGCACGCCGCCAGGACGCGCTCGGGCTCGGGCAGTGCGGTGAGCCGGCCGGCCGCATCACGCACGGGCGTGAGATCGCGCAACTCGGCCAGCGCCACGAGGCGCTCGTCGGACGGGTTCTCGCGCGCCGCGCAGTGGAACAGGTGGACGTCCTCGGCCGCCGGCAGGCGCGTCAGCTCGAAGTTGGCGAGCCGCCAGAGATGGAGACGCCGCGCGATCATCGGGTGCAACTCGCGGGTGACGCGCTCCTCGTGAAAGCCCCCGTCGGCGGAGCGGAACATGAAGTGATGCACGTCCGCAGCAGCCCGAGTGCCCACCGCCACCGCCACCGCCACGCTCCGCACGGCCGAGGGCAGCCGCGCCCGATTGAGCGCTTCGCCCAGCTCGGCGGCCATCGTGTCGGTGTCGGGCGGCGGCTCGCTCCAGTGAAGGTACAAGTCGACGACGGCTTCGGAGGTGGGGGCATCGGATACCACCGCGCCGACAGCCGCGGCGGCGGCGGGCAACTCCGCGGCGTCGGCGAGCGTCGCGATCAGCTGGACCCAGCGGCCCTCGAGCGAATAACGCGCGGTGACGAGTTGCCGTCCATCGAGGCGCGAGGCGCGCACCTCCTGAAGCGCAACGATCTTGTAGTACCGGCGCGTGAGCACCTCGAGGAGCGGCCCGTGGCCCGCCTGCCCGCCGATGCGCTCCCCCAGTAGCGAGATCAGCGGCTCCGGGCTGGTGACGAGAGCCTCGATGCGCTCGGCGTGGTCAGGGGCATCGGGATGAGCGGCGAGGTAGCGCAGCTGCTCCCGCGCGGCGGCGAGGACCCGTGCGCGGGAATCCTCGATGATGGGGCGATCGAAGATCTGGAAGCGCACGCTGCGGGCGAGCTCGCCGACCACCGGATACCGCACCTGGGCCGCCACGATGAGTCGGTCAAGCGTCTCGTGGAACTCGTCACGCAGTGGCTCGGGCGGCGCCTCGGCATGCTGGAGGCGTTGATCCAGGAGCGCCATCACGGCGGGAACCTGTGACGGCGCGCGCTGGTGGGCGAGGAAGATCCTGTACACCGCCTCTTCGAGCTCGGGCCCCCGCTCCAGCTCGCGCACGCCGTAGTGAGCCAGCGCCCGCGTGAGTCTGGCGACGAACGTCTCCGGCAGGCCTTCGCGCTCGACATCGAGCGAGTGGAGGTAGGACCGAAAATGCTCGCGGGGGCTGCGGACGCGTTCGCCTTCCTCCTCGTCGAGGTCCTCGCGCTCTGCCGCCGCCCAGTTACGGGAGAGCTCAGCCAGGTCGGCGAAAATCGTGAGAATCTCGAGCTCGCCTCCAAGCAGCTCGGGATCGTCGGGGGGCAGCTGGTTCCGTGCCCGCTGGAACTCGCCGACGAGTCGGCGGGCCTCGTTCACGCGGACGTCGAAGCCCATGATCAGACTGCGCAGCGCATCCAGGTGCTCGCGCGCGCGAGGGCGCGCGCCGGGGTCCGGGGCCGCGGCTCGTGTACCGAGGCCGATCCGCGGAGCGTCGGGCGCCGCCACGCCTTCGATCTTCCGCGGCTCGAAGCTCACGAGCGGCGCTCCCGCGTCGACGTGGGTGCTGCCGGCGACGAGCACCTCCCGGATCCGCCCCGCATGTGTGGCCACAACCGTCATCTCCATCTTCATGGCCTCCAGAATCGCGACCGGCGACCCCGCCTCCACCTCGTCACCCGGAGCCACGGTCACGGCAACGACCAGCGCCGACGACGGCGCCCGCACCACCCCTCCTTCGTCTCGCGACACGCGATGGGCGACCCCCTGCACTTCCACGAGGTGATCCGGGCCGTCGGTGACCGAGTCGACCGCGAACGCTCCCCCGTCGATCACGAGCCGGCGGGCGAAGCGGCGAAGAGGCTCGACGTAGACGTCTACCGTCGCGCCGCCGGCTTCGATCTTGTAACGACGGGGGGCCGTCTGCGCGACAGCGAGACGATAGGCCTGCCCCCGGTGGCGGAGGTCGACCGTCCGGCCGATCTCGTGACTCGCTTGGGGGCGCCCGCGACTGGCGGTCGCATAGAAGCCGCTGCGCTCGAGCTCCTGCTCGGAGTCGTATATCTCGATCGCGGCGGCGAGCAGGGCGACATCGGCGTGGCGAGTCAGGATGTGGCCGTCCGAGGCGACGAGGCGGTCCAGCCAGCCGGTGTCGGCGCTGCCCGTGATCATTTCCGGGCGGTCGAGCAGATCGAAGAGGAAGGCCTTGTTCGTCGTCCCGCCGCGCACGACCACGGTCGTGTCCGCCAGCGCACGGAGCACCCGCGCCCTCGCCTCCGGGCGGTCCCGCCCCCAGCCGGCAACCTTGGCGATCATCAAGTCGTACTCATCAGGGATCACGTCGCCCTCGGCGACGCCCGAGTCGACTCGCACCCCGGGCCCGCAGGGCAGCATCAGCCGCTCGACCGTCCCGGGTGCAGCAGCGAAGCCCCCTTCGGGATCCTCGGCCTTGAGCCGGACCTCGATCGCGTGGCCCGACGCGGGTGGCGGCTCCCCTTCCAGGTGACCGCCCCCGGCAACGTGAAGCTGCAGCTTGACCAAGTCAAGCCCCGTGGTCATCTCTGTCACTGGATGGTCGACCTGGAGGCGCGGGTTTACTTCAAGAAACGCGAAGGTCTGCTGGTCGGGTTGGTAGAGGAACTCGACGGTGCCGACGTTGCGATACCCGACTGACCGGGCAAGCTTGACCGCCGCAGCTCGCAGCTCGCGCTCCTGTTCGGGGCTGAGCGCCGGGGAGCTCGACTCCTCGACCAGCGTCTGGTTGCAGTACTGGATCGAGCACTCGCGCACGCCCGCTGCCCAGACAGCACCGTGATGGTCGGCGACGATCTGCACCTCGAGGTGGTGCGCCCCCGAGATGAGACGCTCGACCACCGGGCCGCGGCTCCAATCGCCGACCGGCACGCCCAACTGCTCGGCGAGCACCTTGGTGGCGATCTTGTCGCTCAGGCGCCGGATGACCTCGGCTGGCGGACCGATGAAAGCAACGCCGATGTCGGCGCACATCTCAGCGAAGCCAGGGTCCTCGGCGACGAAGCCCCAACCGACCCAGGCCGCGTCGGCGTCGCTCGCGCGAAGCGCTCGTTCGAGCTCGCCATGGTCGAGGTAGGGGCGCTGCCCGTCGATCAGCACCGCCTCGTCGGCTTCGCGCACGAACATCGCGCCGCGCTCGACCTCGGTGTGCAACGCGATCGTCCGTGTCCCCCAGCCGTGCTCGAGGTTGAGCTCCCGGACCGCGCGGAGCAGGCGCACCGCGGCCTCGCCCCGGTTGACGATCGCTACGCGTGTGAATCCGAGGTCACCCTCCGAACGCCGCTCGGACATCTTCCAATGAGGTGGCGACGTTCGCTTCCGAACCCGTCATCAGCTCGGACTCTTCGGCCCGTTCGGGAACGACGATGGCGGGATCGATCCGGATCACCGTGTAGCCGCCCACCGCGCCGGCCCCGAAAGCCGGCGTGAACACCCGCATCGGCCGGTCGATCACGCCCTCGGAGACGGCGTCGTAGATCGCGATCGGGATGCTGGCGGCGGAGACGTTGCCCACCTTCTCGACGTTGAAGTACAGGTGATCAGCGGAGAGGCCGGCCGCGACCGCCATCTTGGCGACCATCGTCTTATTGGCCTGGTGGGGAACGACGAGATCGATCGTGTCGAGCAGCGAGCCGCGGCCAGCTTCGGGGGCAGCCAGCGCGCGCAGCTCGCCCATCATCTGGACCAGGTAGCGCTCGACGAGCGCCTTCACCTCCGGCCCATAGACCGTGATGTTGTTGTCGAACTCCGGATTGGGCCAGATGATCGAGTTCACCTGGCTGATCGGGCCGCTGGCGTAGATCTGCACGACCTCGATGTCGGGCGCCGCACCCGGCGCGGCGGGCGCGACGACCAGCGCGGACGCCCCGTCGCCGAAGATCATCCGGGACGGACGAACGCTGCCGATCTTGTCCGAGAACTTCTCGGCACAGACAACGAGCACGGGGCGCTTCACCTCTTGGATGAGGCGCACCGCCTCGCCCAAGCCGTAGGGGAAGCCGGCGCAGGCCGCGACGAGGTCGAACGAACCGTGCGTCTGGAAAATCCCGAGCTGTCCGGAAAGCCAGGTCGCGACAGACGGGATCAGCCTCGTGCTCGTACAGGAACAGAAGATCACCGCTCCGATCTCCTCTGGCCGGCGATCGGCGCCCTTGAGCGCCGCCCGGGCCGCCTGCAGCGAGATGTGCTCAAGTCGGCGCTCGGTGTAGAGCCGCTCCTCGATCCCGGTCTTCTCCTGAATGTCGTCGGCGGTCATCGGCGACCAGCTGTAGGCCGCGTTGCGGATCACGTCTTCATTGGTGCAGACGTGCTCACCCTTGACGACGGCCAACGACTCGAGGCGAGGCATGAGCGCGAACTGCTCACGGACGACGATCGGCACGAACGGCTCAACGGGCTCTCGCGCCTCGGCGGCCGGTGCGGGCCGCGGGGCCGCGGGACGCCCGGCCTTCACGCGCCGGATGAACTCGAGCACCTCATGGTTTCGCGGCACGAACGCCACGACGAAATCGTCATCGCCGATCTTCCCGACTTCTTTCAGCCGCGTTCGGGCCAGATCCCACGGATACTGGTTGTGGAGGACCATCGCCAAACGGTGAAGCGGCTCGAGCTCGGGCACCGTTTCCGTGCAGTCGAGGATCTCCTGATAGCTACGAGTCGGGAAGTCCGGGTCGTGGGTCGGAAAGCAGAAGGTGAGGTTCTCCGGATCGCTCGTGATCTCCGCCACGGTCGGCTTCACCGGCGGGAGCTCGGCCGCGTGGTGGCGCTTATGGCGAAAGATGTCGAACAGGAGCGTGAAGATCCGGTCCTCGGCGTCGGCGTCCCACGCGGGGGGAAGCTCGGTCCACGCGGCAGCTACGGCGGCGACCTTCCGCTCACCCTGCTCCCACGGAGTCAGCAGCGGCAGGAACACGTCATCGCGGCCCCGGGGAAGGTCACGCCACCGAGTCGGACGCTTCTCGTACATCGTCATCGCGTAGCGGTTGCCCCAGACCAGGTTCATAGCGAGATCGCGCAGCAGCTCGTAGCGGGATCGATAAGCGTCCGAATCGACACGCTCCAGAATCTCAGTTCCGGTCGGCGCCTTGGCCTCGAAGTCGCGTCTGATCACCGCCCCCAGCTGCTCCAGGGTCTCGAGAACCGAGAAGTCCAACTCGGCGATGAAGTTCGAAGGAAAGACGAGACGGCCGTGGCCGTTGACGACAAAAGGCCTCATCGCTTCCCATCCCCTGCGCTCTCCCCCACCAGAGACTGCCGATGATCCACCGCGATCAGGTTCCGGAGCGTCTGGATCATCGATTCGCCTCCATGCCGACAAGCAGCCCGCCGGGCGATGACGCCTCCAAGCGGATGCACCGCGCGGCTGGGGCGTGACCCGCGGCCGGCTCTGAGACAACGAACGGACTCGGCATCTGGCCTCTCCGGGACGAAGTGGTTCCTCGGAAGTCAGAGCATGCTGCCCGCCCGGTACGGGGCCGACATCAGTACGTGCCCTCCACTCCGGATCGTACTCTTCGGTCCACGGCCGGGGATCCCAGCCTGGCTGATGGCGACGCTCCCCACGCCCAGAGACGACGGCGCTACCGGGGCGGAAGCTGGTGCTCGTCGACCAGGTGGGTCAGTGCCTGTCATCGATCTCCTGGCCGCCGCCGAGCGCGGCGCGGGAGCTCGCAGCGCGATGTCAGGACAAATGCGACCGACCGCGGACCGGGACTTCGTGATCGCCGACGAGATCCGTCGGCGAGAGCATGAACACCTCGCACATCATGTCCGGATCTTGTTGGTTTCCGCTCATGAACCCGATCACCCTCCGACCAGTCGCGTCCTCGATCACAGCTTCAAAACGTCCGCGCATCAGCTCCTGAAACGCCATCCGCTGGGCGATCACCGCCGCCCCGCGTCCACCGTCAAGCAACGTCTGCTCGACCCGCGAAAAGCCGCCTCGCAGCACACAGACCACCAAGTCGTCTTCGTAGTAGGACTTCGCCTGGGTCGGCCCGCGACCGTAGAATTCCTTCAGCAGCGCGACCAGACCGTCCGACACCGCCGTCAGCACGTCACCGTGGTTCTCAGGTCTGGTGTGTACCTTGCTCGGGCTCACAGCGCCCGCGAATACTACCGGGGCGCGAAGCCGCGCCAGCGCAGGTGGTCCAGCCGCTATCGTCGCGGGGGAGCTCGTTTGGTTCTCGCCTTTCTGCCTGACGTGTGCACCTATTCGGAGGGTGAGAGAGAAGGCCGTATGTCGGCCCCCGCCGCGCCCCTGACTGGCGATGAGCTCTACGCCGCTGTGACTGACGCCATGGTGGCGTTTCACCAGCGCTACTACCACCGAGCGCCGGTCACCGCGAAAACGTCGCTGCTCGGTGACGACCTCCTCGCGTGCGTGCTCGGCGGCGTCTACACCGACGTCGAGAAGACGATGATCGAGATCCAGAGAAAGACGATGGTCCAAGAAACCCGCAACGCGTTTCAAAACACCATGCAGGCCAAGTTCATCAACACCGTCGAACGCCTCTCCGGCCGCCAGGTGATGGCGTTCTTCTCAGACCATCACGTCGGCCCCGACATCGAGATCGAACTCTTCCTCTTCACACCCAGCGAGACTCCGCACGACGAGACCGCTCAGGATGCTGATTGACGGGACCGCTCGGCGGCCACCAAGGATCGGCACTCGCTCCCGCCACGCGTGCCGGGCCGCCACCGACCCAGCTGATGGGATGAGAGGGCCGGGGTTCGATTTGGGTGATCGCCCAGCAGACCCGGCGTGCTCACGGGCGGCAGCGTCCGCGATGATCGTGCGGCGTCTGGAGCGGGCGTCCAGGCGTGTCCAGGTGCGATGCAGACGCCGCTGAGCTGACCACGCGATCGAGCTCGCCTCTGGGCCGGCCAGTGCGCTTGGTGCGATCGGCATCAAGAGCGGTCCTGAGCGGTGGCTTCACGGGCGGCAGGTTCGGGAAATCGCGCTGCGCGGCGAGCTCGTTCTCAGTGGCATGGTTGCTAAGCGCGACGCCAGCGAGGAAGATCGCATCGTGTTGGCGGCGCGGACCTCGAGAGCGTGGGAGCGGTATGCCTGGGCGGCGGGCATCCTTTACGTCATCGCGCTGCTGGCGGAGATTGTGGTCGCGCTCGGAGTCGGACTGACCCAGAACGACTCGGCAGCGAAGATCGCGCGCGGACTCCACGAGCACCGCGACCGGCTGTTGGTGATCGCATACCTCTCCGTCGTCTACGCCACCGCGTTTCTGATCTACCTCTGCAGGCTCTACAACCTGCTGCGCGGAGACACCGACAGGCCCCGGATCCTCGGCTCCCTGGTGCTGGTCGGGGGAGTGCTCTTTATTGCCCTGCATGCCGTCAGCGACATCGGCATCACCGGCCTGGTCGGCGCAAAGATAGCGTCGTTTGGGTATCGACACGACCCTGGTGTCGCCTACACGCTGTACCTGATGACGTATGCGCTGGAAAGCGTCGGGGACGTCTTCGGCAGTCTCTCTGCTGTTGCCGCAGGCTTGCTCGTGATCAGGAGCGGGGTCCTGCCGCGCTGGCTCGGGTGGGTTTCGATCCTCGCCGGGATCATGCTCTGCCTTCAAGGCTTCGGCCTCGGCGGCGTCATCGCCTCGTTCGGGCTGATTCTCGACCTCATCGGGTTCGTGCTCTTCCTGATCTTCGTCGTCGCGAGCAGCGTCATCATGCTGACGCGCGAAAACGCGGTCCCCGACGCCTGGAAAGCGCGCACTCGTGACGCATAGCGGCGACGGCCTGTCTGAAAGCTCCGGCACCGAGGCCGCCGCCACCGCCGGCGGATTTCGTCCGTTCTTGAACCCTGCCACGGGCGAACGGATTCAGTTCACGGCAGCTGCGGAAGGCCGCGGCGGCGACGTCCTCCGTTTCAAGTGGCGCAGCCGGCCCGGTGGGACGATCACGAGCACGTCCATCCTCGCCAGGAGGAGCGCTTCACGCTCATTGCCGGCGAAGCCTGCTTCACGGTCAACGGCGAGCAGCGCGTCGTGAGGGCGGGCGAGACGATCGTCGTGCCAGTCGGCGTCCGACACGCTCAGACAAACCCAGGTTCGGTCGAGATCGAAGGCGTGGTCGAGTTCCGTCCAGGCGCTGCACGGCAGGGAGATGCACGAGGCGTTCGGCGGTCTGGCCTCCGAAGGCAAGACCACGGCCCGGGGTGGCGTGACGCTCAGAGGCCGGATTGAGGCTCGCGGCAAGCGCGTGACCTGGCGGTTCCAGTTCGGGAGCAGCACCACCTACGACAATGACACCCGCCTCGTCCAACTTGACTCGACGCTTGGTGCGGCGGGAGTGTCCTCGACGCTGGTTCACCTGCGGCCCGGTACCCTCTCCCACGCCCGCTTGGTTGTCACCACGGTGGGCTCAAATGCCCCGACCGTCACGGCCTACGGTCGCGATCTGACCTTCAAGACCGAACCGCGCCAGATGATCGCGTCGCGTGACAGAGGGGGCTTCAGCTAGCCGCGCTCGTGGACTGTCGAGGAGCTCGTCGGTGGCTTCCCAGAGCCTGTGTTCGCACCGTCATCGTCGTTCGTCGAGCAGTCCGAGGTCGCGCAGGCTCTCAACGGTCTCCACGATCGTCGTCTCGGCGGGCCGCGGACGCCAGCCGAGCTGCTGGCGGGCGCGGTCGTTGTGAATGATCGGCCGGGGCGGATCATCGCCGGACGCCTGGTCGGTCGATACCCGCTCCGCGAGCGGGCCGAGCTGCTCCCGCAGGATCTCGGCCAGCTCCAGAAAGCTCATCGCGGGGTCGTCGGCGACGGCGAGAAACCGTCGCCCCGCGGCTGCGGGTGCGGCCATCGCGCGGAGGTGCAGATCGGCCACGTCGCGAACATCGACGAGACCGAAGCGCTGACGAGGAACGACACTCATCGTCCCGTCGAGCATCGCTTTGACCAGCTGTGTCGACGAGCGCAGAGCGCTCGTCAGCGTCGGGCCGAGGATAAAGGTCGGGTTGACCACCACGAGCTCGGTGTCACCGCCGTCGCTGTCCATCAGTTCCCATGCGGCGCGTTCAGCGATCGTCTTGGAACGCGGGTACGGCGCGAGGCCCGGCGTGTCGGGGTCAGTCCAATCATCCTCGGTGAACTCGGCGCCCGGCTTGGGGGTGTAGCCCACCGCGGCAAACGACGAGGTCAGCACCACCCTGCGAGCACCCGCGTCACGCGCGGCGCGCAGTACCCGCAGCGTGCCCTCGCGGGCGGGGACGATCAACTCGTCGGGATCCTTCGGCTGGGCGACCGGGATCGGCGTGGCGACATGATGGACCTCCTCACAGCCCGCCATGGCGGCAGCCCAGCCATCGTCGACCATCAGATCCGCGGCGACGACCTCCAGGCCGTCATCGTCGGCGTCGCCGCGGCGCACAGCGGCGTGCAGGTCAGGCTCGCGGCCCGTCGAGCGCATCGTCACGCGGACCGAGCGCCCGTCGCGCAGCAGCGCGGCGATCAGCTGCGTCGCCACATACCCTGATCCGCCGGTGACCAGAACTCGGCTCATATGACGACCTCCAGGGACCGGTAGGCGCCGATGACCCGCTGCTGAGCCTCGGCCTCGGCGTCGTCGTCGCCGCGCGCACGGGCGTCCCACAGCTCCGCCTTGGCGCGCAGGTAGTCAAGCCTCGTGTGCTGCTCGATGATCTCGCGTTCGATCCGCGTCGCGTGACGCAGAAGCAGATCACGCTGCTCGGCCGCCGCCTCCCGTCCGCGGCCGCGGTTGGCCTGATAGGTGCGCATGTCCTCGATGCTCAGGCCTATCGCGCGCAGGCAGGCCAGCGCCTGAAGCGTGTCGAGATCCTCGGGGCGATAGCGACGGTGTCCGCTGCTGGCATCGCGATCGATCGGGCCGAGCAGCCCGATCTCTTCGTAGTAGCGCAACGTCGGCCCGCTCAGCCCGCTCCGCCGCGATACGTCCTGGATGGTGAGTGCTGTCATGCGAGCAGCAAAACACACCTCAAGCGCTTGAAGTCAAGCCGGGTACAACCGACCCGTGACGACGTAGGTGGGCATAGTCATCCTCCTGAGGTGAACGCCGCGGCGTGGTCAGTGGCGAACTGCTCGAAGGAGCGTGCCGGGCGGCCGAGAACGGTGGGCACGTCCTGCGACAACCAGGCCGCGCCGCCCTCGGCGATCAAGCTGACCGCGTGGGCGTTCATCGCCGCGATCGCGGCCGGAACGCCGGCGTCGATCATCGCCTGCGTGTCTTCCTCGAAGCTGCGCTCGTGGAACGCGATCGGCCGTGCGAGCACCTTCGAGAGTGTCGTCGCCACGTCGGAGTAGGAGAGCAGCTCCGGCCCGGTGAGCAGGTATGTCGTGCCAGCATGCACGGCGGGTACAGAGCGATCTCCGCCGCCACAGCTGCGACATCGCGTGTGTCGACGAACCCGACTTGCCCGGCGCCGGCGACGGAGCCGAAGCTCTCGTCGTCACGATCGTGGGTGCAAGCAAGAGGAAGTTCTGCATGTAGAAGTTGTTGCGCAGGAGCGAGGGGCCACCAGCCACCCAACCGCAGATACACCTCACCGGGGCGTTCTGGGTGCTATGCGAGGCCGATCTGCTGGGCCATGAGCGCTGAGTCCCAGAACACGTACTCCTCGACGAGCTGGTCGCCCTCCCACCTCGCCGTGGTCGAAAAGGTGAGCGCAAAGGACTTGCCTGTCCCGGGGATCACTGTCCCGTCGGGCAGGGCCATCTCGCCGCTGAAGGTTCCCGTGGCCTTGGTGACCACGGTCATCCAGTCGCCCTGACCGAACTGGAGCGGGTAAGGATCGTTGTCGACGTGGACATCCGGGAACGCTCGGAACATCCCGTCCATGGCGGCAGCGTGCGCATCCCGCCCGTGGATCGGCTCGGCGTTACCCGTGATGTGCGCGACCATCTCGGGGTGATGCGCGGCATCCATCGCGGCCTTGTCACGGCGGTTGAAGGCGTCGTCGCCTTGCTTCATGAGCGCAAGGATGTGAGAAACGCGGTCAGTGGTGTCGGTGTCGGTAGCCATGGAGGCTCCTTTCTCGGCGCTGAGCGCCCTCGGTGCGGTCGCATTGAGAAGTTCCGCGAACAGTTGGCGAGCATCTAAAATTTTAGCTCACTCTAGGATTAGAGTTGACTGCACCTATCGCTAGGATGCCTCCCAGGGCCGTTCAGGGGCTACGAGAGCTCAAGAAAGTGCGCACGCGTCGGCTCATCGCCGATGTCGCGGCCCGGCTGTTCGCCGAGCGGGGGTACGAGCGCGTCGCGGTCAGCGACGTCGCCCGCGACGCTGAGGTCTCCGAGCAGACGGTGTACAACTACGTTCAGACCAAGGAGCAGCTGGTCATCGACCGTGATCGGCAAGTCCAGGACCACGTGGTCGGTCTGATTCGAGTCCGTGCCCCCGGAGTCAGCGCAGCGGCCGCCCTCCGGGACTTCGTGCTCGCCTCCGTGGATGGCATCCCCAGCATTTCGCCCGAGCTCTGGCGCGGCGAGCTGGGCTACCTGGCCGTCATCAGTCCGACCGTCCATGTTGTCGCTGGAGATGACCGACCGCTAAGCCGACGCCATCGCCAGCCCAATCAGCGACACCCCGCCCGTCCTGGCAGCGGTGGCCAAGCTCCGGAGACTCCCGGTCTCGGACCTCAATGCCCGGTAGTGCATAGGCCGGCGCGCTTTCGGTGCCGGCGACTACGCACCCAGCAAAGCGGCACAGCTGTTTCTGCGCCGGTAATCACCGTTGTGCAGAGCCTGTTCAAGCGCGCACACGTCAGCTGCCCGTAGGCGGCTCGCCCCGAGCCTGGACGCGCGGCCAGCCGCGGAACGCAACCGTCCGTCACGCGGGATCTCGCTGAGATCTCCTCCGCATGGAGGCTGCCGCGTAAATCGGTGGGGCTGTCCGGGGGTTGTTGAAGACCCTTTCCGGGTATGCCCCAGAGCTCTTAGTCCTGTGATCGCGAGCAGATGTTGTTGTTGCCCCCGGACCTACCGGCTTGCGTCGCCTGAGGATCAGGGTGCAGCGTCGAGGTGAAGTGCAGACGAACGCAGGGACGCGCGGTGAGCCGGCACCCCGCCACCCGGGCGCGCCTCCGACGGCGCTTTTCGACGTTAGATGCCCTCTAGCCGGAACAACATCGAAACACGCCGCGGGTAGCCACGCCCCTGCCAAGCCGTGATCGTGGGCGAAGGCCACGCGCCGGCTCGATTGGTCGATTTTGCCAATCAGGCAGGTAATCGTCCGCCACAACCAGCGGAAGGTCCAGCGCTGGCAGGACGGCGACATGCGCAAGCGCTGGACCGCCGCTGGGACGCTCCAAGCCCTAGCAGCAGTTCCGACGGATCATCGGCGACGGCGACCTCGCCAGGCCCTTGATCGCGATCGAGCGACGACACCTCATCCCATCGAAAGCCAGAACACCCCGCAACGTCCGGAGGTGACCGCAACCCTTACTGATCTCTGCCTGCTGGTCGCTCAGCCGACCTTGGTGAACGTTTGCGCGAGAACGGTCTTACGCCCGATGCAGCTGTCCGGCTTGACCGCCTTGAACGTGAGTTTGTTCCCGGCCGGCTTGATCTTGTAGGTCGCGGCCGTCTTACAGCCGCCGCCCCCCGGAGCCGTCAACGTGGTGCCCGTGAAAGAGAACTTTGCGATCAGCTGATGCGAACCAAAGGTCACCGTCCCCTTTCCGTTGGCCTTGAAATCCAACGTGTACGTCCCCGCCGACGAAGCGGGCTTGGTGACGGTGGCACGGTACTTGCCGCTGATCGTCGGTGAGGCGAGCGCCGCGGCAGAGAACGCCAGTGCCGCAACGATCGACACGACGATTGTAAGTCGTTTCATCCAATCCCCCCGAATTTGGTTGCGCGGCGGACCGACGGCCCACCACCATTGCCCGCAGTCTCTCAAAATCGCCCGGCCACAGCAAACGGGCATCGCCGCCCGCTGCGACCTCGGACAATCGGCACCTAACGACCCAACGCGTGTCGATCGGTCCCAGGCAGTTCTGCGTGAGGTGGCATGGGGTGCGTGGACTCAGTGAACGGGGAGGTGCGCCGCCACCGGGGCTGGAGGTCGATGGTAATGGCGCTCACAGCTCGTCGCGGCAGACCAACCCGGCCACGACCGCCGCGTCGCCGGTGGCTCAACTGCAGCGCGGTGAGTCGGTCCCGATGCGGCCGAGCGAGAAGCGCGTCACGAGTTGGATCTCACCGCCGCGCCGGAGCGTCAGCCGGGTTGCGTTGCCGTCGGGCGCGACACAACCTGACCCGCGCGCGAGTGCCCAGTAGGGGGTGAAGTGCAGGTGCACGATCACGCTTCCGGGCCCGCTGGCGCGCAGCGTCAGTGAGTCTGGGCCGAGTGTCTGAAGTATCGCCGGTCCCTGCACGATCGGGGTCGCGTCGTGCACCTGGTAGACGCGCCAGTGGCGTGAGCGGAACACGAGGCGCAGGTACGGCGGCCCACGGTCGATCAGCTTGACCTCGACCTTGGCCGAGTAGTCGGGGTCGGCGTCGGAGATCGCGACGAACCGGACCGCGTTGTCGTGCAGCCACCGGTCGTAGGTGGCCTGGGTGAGCACGCCGCCGTAGAAGATGTGGTTGTCGTGGATGTCGAGCTGGCGCTCCCAGCCGCGCGCGAGCGAGAACCGGGTGGCGACCGCATACGCCTCCCAGTGGAACTGGGTGAACGGGATCTCGGTACGGAACGGCACCGCGCCGGGCACCGACGCCTCGCGGTGCAGGAAGCTCAGCAGTGGGGCGTAGAACGCGGTCGAGGTGGTGTTGTCGATGTCGCCGGCGATCCCGTCGCGAAACGCGGGCGACCATCCGATGTACAGCAGCGGTAGGAACACGAGCGCCAGCGCGCGTGGCCGCCGGCCCCACCACACCAGCGCGGTCAGTGGCAGCGCCGCGAACGTTCCCAGCCGCGCGATGTTGGATCCGATCGGGGTCGGGATCAGATAGATCGCAAGCGTCGCGAGCGCGTAGACCGCCACGCCGGCGCGGAGACGGACAGCGTCACGCGGGAGCAGCACGAGCGCCGCTGCTGACACGACGAGCAGCGGCAGCATCGTCGTGAACGCGAAAGGCTCCGTGCCGGCCTGGGGGAACATCCAGGAGATGATCAGCACCGGCGCGAGCGAGGCGACGATCACCGCGAGCCCGGGCCACGCGACCCGGAGCGCGTGCGGGGCGCCACGTTGCGCCGTGTGCGCGCCGGCCAGATCTGACCCCGCGGCGCGGCGGGTCGCGATCACGCCCCCGAGCGCGTGGCCGGCCGCTACGAGCGCGGCGAAGAGCGCTGCGACCGGGCTGCAGAGCGCCGACAGCGCCGCCAGCGCGCACGCCAGCGACGGCTGCTCGCAGTCAAGCGCGAGGATCGCAGCGAGCGCTGGCAGCGCGCCGAACGCGAACGCCAGCCGCCCCGAGTACAGGTCGGCGGCGGTCGCGGCGCCGAACAGCATCGCGCCGACCCAGCCGCGCTCGCCGAAGTGGCGCCGGGTCATCACTGTGAACACGGTCGCGGTTCCGGTCGTCGCGAGCGCCGCCGCGAGCTGCGGCGTCAGCGTCGCCGACACCGCCGGGAACAGCACGCTGTAGCCGAGCACGGCGTTGCCCGAGTACCAGTAGTTGTTCCAGACCGCAAACCCCTGCTGCTTGAACATCTCCGCGCGGAACAGGTGCGCGGCGAGGTCGACGCTCGACGGCGAGATGATCACGTAGGCCGCCGCGAGCGTCGCCGCGACCAGCGTCGGAGCGGCCCACCGCAACGACGCGCGAGCGGCGAATCGCGGGCTGGGCGCGGGCGAGGGTGGCCGCGCCGGTGGCCGCCCAGTCGGCTGCTCTAGGACGGCCAAGGCCAGCCGACCATGTTGGTCGCACCGAACAGGTGGCCGAACGGCGCGGCTGTGCCCGAGGCTGGAGATCGGTGGCAGCTCGGCGATCCCGCGCAGGACGCTGACGACAGAATCGCCCGGAACGCGGCGATCAAAGCGCCGACGCCGAGGATGATCCGCTCTCCCCGGCCACCGGCGAAGGCAGCACCAGCTCGCCGGCTTTCACAGCGCGGATCGCCGCCAGTAACTGCGTCGGAGTCGCGTCCTTCAGCAGGAAGCCGCGAACCCCCGCCTGCAGTCCCGCCTCGACGTAGGCGTCGAGGTCGAAGGTGGTGACCAGGATGATCTTCGCCCCGGGGTTCTCGCGCAAGATCTGCCGCGCCGCCCGTACACCGTCGACGTCGGGCATGCGGATGTCCATGAGCATCACGTCAGGTCGCAGGACACGCGCCGCGGTGATCGCCTGGGCCCCATCGCTCGCCTCACCGGTCACCTTCAGGTCGGGCTGACTGTTGATCACCATCCGAAAGCCCAGCCGCACGAGTTCTTGATCGTCGACGACGATGATCTCGGTAGCCATCGACGCGGTCCGGGGCCCGAGCTCTACTCAGAGCCGAGTGACGACGTAGGCAAACCGGAACGAGAAGATCGTCGCGAGCACCGCCAACCAATAGAACTTCTCCCCCGCAAAATCGCCGAGGTGATCGCACCAAACACGGGAGTCGTTACCGAGAGCAGCTTGAGCACCCAGAAGATCGCGGTGATCTCCGGGACTTTGGTGAGGATCCGTACGGCCGGCGCGCGGTCGGCGTGATAGCTGGAGGGATAAGTCATCAGTCGGGGTAAGTCATCAGTCGCGGCGGCTCGGTGACCGGCCGCGTCAGATTGTGCGCGGCTGCCGCTCAAATGACAATCGAGCGCAGGGATGAACTTGAGTTATGGGGTGTCCCCCCCAGGTAGCGATGGACTCATCCAAAGGTCGCAAAAACTCACAGGAATCTCATGTACCGGCTGCCACCATGCCAGCGAGTGTCAGCATCCCAGCACGCCGCGGTCAATCCAGCGAGCAAAATGACGCATCGCTCTTCTCATCGGCGTCTCATTGGCGGCGTGGAGAATCGCGATCGTGACCGAGGCCAACCCGCCTTCCCGTGGCACGTTCGATGGCGCAGTCGGGAGCAGCAGCGTTCAATCGGTGCCGCCGGAGCGGACCAGGTGAAGCGAGCGCTGCTGGTGATCTGGAGGTTCGTCATCGGCGATGACTGGGCGAGTGCCGCCGGAGTTGTGGTCGTCGCTGCCGGCGCAATGACGGCGGCGTTGCAGTCGGCCGGCTTCGACGGTTGGTGGCTGATCCCCGTCGCCGTCGTGCTCCTGCTCATCTGGTCGGCGACCCGTCACCGACACGGGTGACATCGGCGCCCAGAATGCGCATCCACCTATGCCGGATCGATACCACGCAGTGAGAGAGTCGCGCCGCTTGGCTGGTCGCTGCCTGAGAGTCATGGCGGTGCTGTCACTCATCCTCATAGTGTTGATTGTCGTCTGGCTGATCGTCACCAGCGGGAATGTCAACTGACACCCCGCGCCCTTGGTCGGTGATCGGAGCCAGCGCAGGGCAGAGGATCGTGATTTGGGTCCGTGGAGTCAGTTGCCGTGGCCTTCTCATCAGTGAATGGTCAAACGGCGGTCGGCCGCGGCGGGCGCGTGTACCGGCTCACCAGCAAGGGAGAACGGGAGCTCGGCACATCGAGTGCAAGGAACGCGATCACGCGAATGCCGACGAGGATCCGAGCTTCGCACGGACAGCTGCGCTCCGGGCATTCTTTGTCCTCGCGCACGCCGGCGGCCGGCGGGCTTGGCCTGCTGCGCGCTGTTCAGCTTCGCGGGAGAGCGACGATCCCGAGACAGGAGGCAGCCGTGCTCGCGCGCCGAGCCGGCATCCCCGCCAACGACCCGTACGACCGCATCCTCCGCGGCTTGCTTGAGGGTAGGGCGTTTCTCGGCGCCCACGCCATACTCGGCCGCTACCTCGCAATCAATCCCTGAAGGCGCGGGAACCCTGGGCACGCGGCTGCGAGACGGCCGCCGAGGCTGCCGCGCGCCGGCGCAGCGCCAGCGTCGGACAGGCGCTCACCGCTTGGCGTGCCAGCGGCCGCAGCCGGCGAGGCACGTCGGCGTCGGCGATCACGGGGTACCCCCAGTCGTCGAGCTCGATCAGCTCGGGGAGCAGCTCCGCGCAGAGCCCGTGCGCCTTGCACGCGGTCGGGTCGACCTCGATCCGGATCGTCATGCGACCGCCAGCTGTGCGCGCTTGATGATCGGCAGCATCGACGGCCACTCACAGGCGTCGCACGGCCCGTGCTGGGCGTGGTCGATGAGCTCCTCGGAGAACGTCCGCACCGCGCTCGTCACGAAGCTCGCGGTCCCATCGGGGTGGGCGCAGGCGCCGCGTCCGGCGGCGAGCCCGCTCCAGCGCAGGATCTCGGCGAGCGCCGAGTGGGCGGCGACGCCGTCGCGGACCCGCCGCAGCTCGCCCGCGATCGCCGCCAGTCCGTTCACGCACGGCCCGCACTGACCTGTGCTCTCGGCCGCGAGCCAAGCGGCTACCCGCGTGACCTCGGCGACCGGGCAGGCACTGCGCGGCAGCGCGAACGCGATCCCGGGACCGAGCCGTGCCCGCAACCGCGCGAGCTCTCCGGGCGAGAGCCTGACCGCGTCGACATCGGCGGCATCGACCCAGGCGCCGCCGTAGCCGCCGAGCAGGAACGCGCGCGGCGGCTCGCTGCAACCGCCCGCCCACGTCAGCAGCGCGCTCAGCCCGAGTCCGTGCTCGATCTCGTAGATCCCCGGCTGGGCGACCGCGCCGCCGACCGTTATGAGCGCCGTGCCCGGATCTGCGTCGGTGCCGGCCTGTCTGAACCAGCGGCCGCCATGGCGCGCGATCAGGGCCACGTGCGCGACCGTCTCGGCGTTGGCGACCAACGTCGGCCTGCGCCCGATCCCCCGCTCGGTCACACGTGGCGCTCCGAACCGGGGCTTGGCGATCCCGTCCTCGCACCATCGCACGATCGCCGTCTCCTGACCGCCGACGTACCCGGTCGGGGTCCACACGACCTGCGCGCTGATGCGGCCGTCGTCGAGCTTGGGCCGCTGTTCGAGCGCCTGCAGGGCGGCTTCCCCGGCGCGGATGTTGAGCTCGTCGACCGCGATCAGAATCTCCGAGGAACCGATCACGCGCGCCAAGCACAGTGCGCCGTCGATCACCAGGTGCGCAAGCAAGCCGAGCAGCAGCCCGTCCTTGGCGCTGAGCGGCTCGCCCTCACAGCCGTTGACGATCACCGTCGGTCGGCCGCGAGCGCGCTTGACCGCTGCGAGCTTCCGCGCCAGTGGGAACCCGCCACCACCGCGGCCCCGCAGCCCGGCACGCTCGATCTCTGAGGCGAGCACTTCGGGCGTCGCCGCCGGCAGCGGCCCGTGCACGCGCAGGTGGCTCTCGAGCGTCATCGGCTCGACGCCTACGCCCTGCAATAGCCGCTCACCCATCAGCTGACACTCGGCCGCGAAACGGTGTGTGGCAGCAGCGACGGCGGCGTCCCTGCACGCTTCGCCCAATTGGCGCCGAACGGCCCGCCGGGAAGCCAGATCGCGAGCCCGACCGCGAACGCCGCGAACACGCCGACGACGGCGATCCTCAGCCGTGCCCGGTCAGGCCAGCCGATCGCCACCCGGACGAGAATCGCGATCGCGAACGCAGCCGCACAGGCGATGTAGATCGCGATCATCCACTCCTGATGGACGTCTGAGCCGGTGCCGAGCCCGTGCACGATCGCCAGTGGCCAGACGCCGTAGGCGAGCCAGTGGACCGCACGCCAGGCGCGGTGACCGAGCCGCTCGCGCAGCGCGCTGGTGATCGCGACCGCCAGCAACAGGTCAAATGCGGCAGCGCCGAGCCCCAGCCACACCGGGCGGTACGTCCCGGCGAACGGAATCACCGCGTCCAACAGCGAGATCGGGGCGAAGCTGTCGAGCACCGCGGTCGCGATGTGGATCACCAGGAACACGACCGCCAGCAGCGAGCTTGCGCGGTGGATGCCGTCGACGGCGAACCGCGGCCGGCGCTCGCTGCGGACCCGGCCGATCAGAGCGATCCCGATCACGACGCTGACCGTCAGCAGGATCAGCGCGACGGCGCCGCTGGATCGCGTCAGGTACCAGTAGGTCTTCACGACGGCCATCCACCCAGCAGCGCGACGTCCCCGCCGGCGGCAACCAGCCGGGCGGGGAGCTCCTGGGCATCGAGCCACGCCGGCGCACGCTCGGCCAGCACAATCGCGGCGGTCGAGGCGATGTTGGCATCGGCGCAGGTCCCGGCGGCCACGCTGACCGTACGCCAGCACGGGCGAACCGGCTGTCCAGTGACCGGGTCAAGGACGTGGTGGAGCACGCGTCCGTCGTGCTCCCAGCGGCGCGTGAGCAGGCTCGACGTCGCCAGCCCCCCATCGCGGATCGTGATCGTCTGCCCGTCGGCCGACAGATCGGAGCGATGGTCATCGGTGACCCGGACCGGCCACCCGCCGGTGGGGCAGCGGCCGGCCGTCGCGACGTCGCCGCCGAGCGAGACGAGCACCCCCGCACCGCTGACCGCGTGCGCCGCAGCGGCCGCCCGGTCGGCGGCCAGCGCCTTCGCTGTGGCCCCGAGGTCGAGCGCGACCCCGGCCGGCAGCCGTGCGCTCGGCGGGTCATCGCGTAGCTCGATCCCGGACCAGAGCGCACGACCGCGCGTCGGGCGCGCGTCCTCCGCGGACTGCAGCGGCCGGGTTGCGGGCGCTCGCGCCAGCAGCTCGTAATCACGGTCGTAGCCGAGCTCGCGGAGGCTGTGCCCGAGCGTCGGGTCGACGGCACCGTCGGTCAGGACAGCGGCCCGGACCGCCAGCTCCAGTGCCTCGAGCAGGAGCGGCGAGACCGCCGTCCAAGCGCCGCGCGCGCGGCTGAGCCTGCTCAGCTCCGACTCGGCGCGAAAGCGACTGGCGGCCTCATCGATCGCCTCCAGCTCGGCTTCGACGGCGCGGCGAGCCGCCATCACGTGGACCGTTGAGGTACACAGCACTGCGGTTGTCCCGAGGGCGCGCCACCGCACGGTGGCAAACGACATATCGACCGCCGGCGCGAGCTGCCCGGTCACGATCCGCCTGAGACGACGGGCGCGGGTGACGCCGTCGTCGTCGTCTGCGTGGCGGTGGACGACGCGGCAGCGGGCGCCGAAGACGGGCGCGCAAGCCGCCTCGTGGACCGGCGTCGATCGCGCTTGGACCGATCGTTTGACGCCGTCGACCGCGAGCTCCCGTTCGACCGTGAGCTCCCGTTGCTCCCGGCAGGCGCGACGGTGGCGTGCGCCGCGGCCGTCGCGGTGTGACCCGAGAAGCCGCGCGCGGCGACCGCGGCGAGCGCCACGGTCAGCACCACTGCGCCGACGGCGAGCGCGCGCCTGACCCGGCGCATCCGCCGCAGCGCCGCGTCGCGGGCCGCGGCTGCGGGTGTGATCCGGGTCGCTCTCGCCATCGCACAGGACGTTGACGGCGCCCGCTAAACCGGCATTCACACAACGCTAAGAAGTCTCTTGCATCTCATCTTGATGCCATCCGCGGCACTTAGGATCCGCACGCGTTGCCAACATCGTGGTGATCGAGGACGAGCCCGGGATCGTCGATTTCATCGAGCGTGGCCTGGCGTCGGCCGGCTTCCGCGTGCTGAGCGCCGGCGACGGCGACGTCGGCCTGCAGCTCGCGCTCGGCGACCACGTCGACCTGGTCGTGCTCGATCTGATGCTGCCGGCGCGCAGCGGCTCGCAGGTCCTCGCCTCATCGCCGTCCACGTCCTTGGGCACATGCCCGAGATCCTGCGCCTGATGACCAATGCCCGCCGCTCGCGGCGCGAGGTCCTCGACGCCCACAGAGCATGGTCACGCGACCGCCGACCGCACTCCCCCACCGCTGCGCGCATCGACGGCCGTCAGGGTCGGGGCGCCGCGCTCATCATCGCCCTCTTGGGTGGGCTGGTGCTCGCGGTCGCGCTCATCGGGCAGTTCTCGGTCTGGACGCACTGAACGACCGTCGGGCTGTAGCCGGGGCCGTTGTTGTCGGTGAAGAGCTCTTCCAGTTCGTGTTCGGTCTCGCCCGCGCGGAGAGGATCGGGTGCCGGAGTCATGGACCTGTGTGTGCACCGGGAGCTCCGAGTGGCTCCTGGATGTCTGGGCGCGCGATGGCGAGGTACGAGACAAGGACGAAGACGGCTACGGCGAACACGATCGCCGTGGGGCCGTCTCCGAAGTTGATCCCGCTGAGGCTGTGGGGCTTGCTGATGTAGTCGGCGAAGGACGCACCGAGCGGCCGCGTGACGACGTAGGACATCCAGAAGGCGGCGATGCTGTTCAGGCCGAGTTGCCATCGCGCGAGACCTGGGAGCAGGATCACGACGGCGAAGAGGATGCCGGAGGTCAGATAGCCCAGATTGAGAGAGGTTGCGGTGAAGTCTCCGAGCGCGGTCCCGAGGGCAAACGTGGCGAAGACGGTTGCCCAGTAGAAGGCTTCACGTCGCTGGGTCGTAATGCTGTGGATGGACAGCGTGCCCTCGCTGCGCTGCCAGAGCCAGAAGATCGCGGCCAGGATGACCGCCCACAGCAGGGTTGTCCCCACATAGGGGATATGGACGTCGAGATGCAGGAAATCGGAGATACCCGTCCCGGCGATGGCGATGGCGTAGGCCAGAAACCAGTAAGAAAAGGCTCGGTACCGACGGGTGCCGAATTGCAGCACCAGCCCGATGACGAACAGAACGACCTCGGTACCGCCGCCCCCGATGTTGCCGTACGTCTTCAGGTAGTCCGACGTGGCCTCCCCGCCGGCGGTGGTCAGGATCTTCACGACCCAGAAGAGGACGATGACCTCCGGGACCTTCGCCGCAACCGGAGCGGGAAAGAAACGACCGATCAGCGGAACCTGGCCGTCCGCGGATGCGCGATCGGCACGAGCAGTATCGGTTCGGGTCATCGGTCGCAATCGGGTCGTGACGGGCACGATGATTGTGGGTGACTGCGCTGCGTCTGACATCGGGCGCGAGAGTGAACTTGCGCCGACAGATGTCAGCCGGAGGTGGCATGGAACTCATCCGCAGGTCGCATCCGCCACTCATCTCGAGCTCATATTCCGGCGACCAGATCCTGCGCGAGCGGCCCGGCCGCTGACAGAGCGCAGGTCCCACCTGCGACCCCCGGGGTCAGTGCTTTGCGTGGCGACTCCCGTGGTAACGAGGTAGTCCATCGTCGGGTATCGGCTCCCACGACGCGGCGAACGCCACGAACTGCCGAACGCTCGGACGGATCCCGGGGTCATCGTCGAACGCGCCCATGCGAATGCCGATCGGATCGGCGTGGGAGCGATTGCGACCGAACAACGACGATCCGCAGTCGCCGCAGAACCATTTCTCACCACCGGCGTCCGGCTTCCACACACGGAGCCTGTCTTGGCCGGCGACGATCCGGAAGGCGTCGGGTGCGGGGTGGGCGTTCGCCGATGCCGCGGCTCCGCTACGGCGCTGGCAGCGCTTGCAGTGGCAGTAGCTCGCGAGCACGAGCGGTGCGGTCACCTCAAACCGAACGGCCCCGCAGTTGCAGCCACCCGTGAGCGGGAAGTCGATCATCGTCAGCGGTACCTCCTGATGTCTGGGCAAGGGGAAGGAAACTACGACGGGTCGGGGAAGCAATACCGCGGTCAGGGATCTCGCCGAGGCGCGAATCATCGGAATCAGGTGATGACCACTCACCTGACGGGCATCGATCGTCGAGTTGGCCGCCCCCCAATCAAGAGGAAGCCGATCCGCGATGAGATCCCCGACGGGAAGATCGGGAGATTCGACTTCTATCCGCATACGGGCATGCAGGAAGAAGACCAACCCGTAATCGCTGAAAGAGGCGGCGCGTCCCTTGTCGCGGATCCGGAGCCGCTCTCGGGCGATGTCTCGCCTCACCGACTGAGACGCGGGCTGCTGAGGCTCGGTGGGTTGGTCGCGATCGTGGTGGTGGTGGTGACGCTCGCGCCGGGCCTGGGCGAGTTGCGTCGTCGGTTTGCCGATGCGCGGCCGGGGTGGATCGTGATCGGCTGCGCGTTCGAGGGGTTGTCGGTGCTGTCCTACGTGCCGGCCTTCCGGGAGGTGTTCTGCAGGCGGATGAGCTGGGCCACGAGCTACAAGATCGGCGTCGCTGAGGAGGGTGCTGGCGCCTTGTTCCCGCTCGGCGGAGCGGGCAGCTTGGCGCTCGGGGTGTGGGCGCTGCGCCGCGGCGGGATGCCCGTTGACGAGATCGCCCGCAAGACGGTCGCGTTCTTCTTGCTGACGAGCGCTCCTTCCGTCGCGATGCTCTTTCTCTTGGGCGCGGGGTTGGCGGCAGGCATCCTCCCGGGCGGCGGCGGGCTGCTGCTCACGGTGGTCCCCGCAGTCATCGCCGCGGGAGCAATCGCGGCGACGCTCGCCCTGCGCCGGCTAGCACGCGGAGCCGAGGCGCGGGTAAGGCGCCAGGGTGAGCGGTCAAGATGGTTCCGCCTCGCTCCAGCGCTGTTGGCAACGTCGGACGGCGTCGAGGAGGCGCTTCACCAACTCAGGCAGGCTGAGCCGCTCCTGCTCGTGGGGCTCGTGGGGTTCTTGATATTCGACCAGTTCGCGTTCTGGGCGAGCTTCCGGGCGGTGGGAGCCTCGCCGGACCTGGCGGTCATCTGGATGGCCTACCTGATCGGCCAGCTCGGCAACTGGCTTCCGGTTCCCGGTGGGATCGGCGGGGTCGAGCTCGGGCTCGTGGGAGCGCTCGTCCTCTACGGGTTGCCCGCCGTAACCGCGACCGCAGCCGTCCTGCTCTATCGCGTGATCGAACTATGGATTCCCGCGGTCCTGGGCATCGCCGCGTTCGCGCAGCTACGCCTGCTGCTCAAGCGAGAGACCGAGGCAATCAACATGTGCGAACCGGGCGCCACCATCGAGATCGTCGGCCTCGGCCCGGCAACGATCGATCGGTCCTGAATCTCACCGGGATCCGGTGATGACCGCTCACCTGGCTTCCCGGGAGGCTGCCGGCGACGATTTCCAACAGCCCGTGGTCGACCTCTTCGATCGGCGCGCGGTCGCGAGCTGGTCTACGGTCCACGCGGCGGACCTGGCCGACTTCTTCCGACGCGTGCTGGAAAACGACTCGGCGCGCGGGTACTACGTCATCGATGACGGGTCGCGTCCGACCGTCGCCCAGCTGACCGAGGCGGCCGCCGTCGCGGCGGGCGCTCCCGGGGCGGTCCCCGGTTCCGATGACGAGGCTCGATCCCGTCTGGGCGACGCGTTCGCTGAGGTCCTGTTGCTCGATCAAGGCGCCGACGCGGCCAAGGCTCGTATCGAGCTTGGTTGGCGTCCGTCCCATCCAGGGCTGGTCGACGAGTTCCGCAACGGCAGCTACCGAAGCTGAGGCGCCGCAGGCGCGGTGATCCACACCGAGATCATCATCATCCGGTGAGGACTGCTCACCTCCTTGGCGGCGACGCTGACGCCGTGTACGAACCGCCGGAAGAGGAGCGTCATGCAGCTTGTCGTTAACGGCGCCGACGTCGAGGTGGACGACCGCCACGCCAAAACCCCGCTCCTGTGGGTGCTGCGCGACGTTCTCGGTCTGCACGGAACGAAGTTCGGGTGCGGTGCCGGCTTTTGCGCGGCGTGCACCGTTCTGCTCGACGGGCGCAACACGAAGTCGTGCCAGACGACGACCGAGCGGGCGGTCGGCAAGGGTGTCGTGACAGTGGAGGGCGCTGCCGGGCCGGTGGTCAACGCCGTTCGTGACGCGTGGTACCGCCGCAACGTCGTCCAGTGTGGGTACTGCCAGCCGGGCCAGACGCTCGCGGCGGTCGCGTTGCTGGATTCGAAACCTGAGCCGGACGACGCGACGATCGATACCTGGATGAGCGGCAACCTCTGCCGTTGCGGGACCTATCCCCGGATCCGAGCCGCCATCCACGACGCCGCCGCGACGGTGGCAGCGGGCACCGACCCGGGCCCGCTCGTCGCTGGGCCGGAGCCCGAGAACCGACGCCTGACCGAGGAGGAGATGGCCGACCCCGTCCACCCCTACCTCCGCATCCAGGCGGACGGCACGATCGTCGCCTATTGCAGCCAGATCGAGATGGGGCAGGGGATCCACACCGGCCTTGCGACCCTCGTCGCCGAGGAACTCGACGCCAACTTCGACTCGGTGCGCGTGGTCAACGCCGCAAACGGTCGTGGCTCGAACGGCAACGACGTGTACGGGAACCCTGACCTCGGAAGCGCGTTTCAGCTCACGGGCGCATCGAACTCGATGAAGGGGATGTGGGGCCGCTACCGCCTTGCGGGCGCCCAGGCGCGGACGCGGATCGTAGCGGCGGCGGCCGAGGCGTGGGAAGTGCCCGCCGGCGAGGTCGTGCTCGATCGCGGCGTGGCGCGTCACCGAAGCGGCCGGCAAGCCGGCTTCGGTGAGCTCGCGGCCCGCGCGGAGCAGCTTCCGGTTCCGGAGGGCGTCGAGCCGAAGGACCCCGCGGATTTCAAGCTGATCGGGCGCGAAGGACGACTGCGGGTCGATGCTCGCCCGAAGATCCTCGGTGAAACGCGTTACACGATCGACGTCAATGTGCCCGGGATGCTCACCGCGGTGGTGCTGCATCCCCCACGCCACGGAGCCAAGGTCGCCTCGGTCGACGATCAGGCAGCGCTGGCCGAGGCGGGGGTCGCCGCGGTGGTCGCCATCGCCGAGGGCGTCGCCGTGGTCGCTGAGACGTTCGCGGACGCCCAGCGCGGCCTTCGCGCGCTGAACGTGGAATGGGACGACACGACCGCGGAACGGCGCAGCTCAGAGCAACTGCTGGCCGAGCACGTTCGATTGGCGGAAGCGGGCGACGGGGCGATCGTCGCGCGCGACGACGGGGATGTCGACCAGGCGATGGCCGATGCGCATTCCACGGTCGAGGCGACCTACAGCCTGCCCTACCTCACGCACGCTCCGATGGAGCCCAACAACTCGGCGTGCCGGATGCGGGACGACGGGGTGCTCGAAGTGTGGGTCGCGAGCGAGTCGCCTGAGTACGTGAAAATGAATGCGTCGTCGATTGCGGGGATCGACAAGGAACAGGTCGTCGTCCACGTCACCTTCGCCGGCGGGTCGTTTGGACTTCACTCCAGCGCCGAGCGGGACCCGACGAGCGAGGCAGTGGAGGTCGCGCGGGCTCTCGATTGGCAATACCCGATCAAAGTGCAGTCCCTGCGCGAGGAGGAATTCAAGGTCGGTCGTTACCGAGCGATGGTGGCCCACCGGGTCCGGGTTGGAGCTGATTCGGATGGCCGCCTGACGGCGTGGCACCAGCGAGTCGTGGCCGCGCCGACGTCGGTGAACCTGCCGTTCGTGCGCGACGTGATGATCACCAATGGCGTCGATTTCTTCACGACGACGGGCGCGGTCGATCCCCCGTATGTGGTCGAGAACTTCCGGCTCGAGTCGACCAACTTCGAAACGCCGGTGTCGACGATGGTGTGGCGCTCGGTCGGCAATTCACATACCGAGTTCGCGCGCGAGTGCGCCATCGACGAGCTCGCGATCGCCGCCGGCCGCGATGCCGTGGACATGCGGCGTGAGCTGCTCGCCGACAGCCCCCGCACGGTACACGCGCTCGAGCTCGCAGCCGAGCTGGCTGACTGGGGATCCGAACTGCCGGAAGGCAGGGCACGCGGGCTCGCCTGCTCGGGCTTCCTCGGCCACAGCGCACAGATCATCGAGATCTCACTCGACGCGCGCCAGCGTGTGCACGTCGACCGGGTCGTGTTCACGCTCGACTGCGGCCGCAACGTGAATCCCGACCTCATCCGCGCGCAGATCGAGGGCGGGATCCTGTGGGGGCTGAGCGCCGCATCGTGGGGGGAGATCGTCCTTGGCGACGATGGCGAGATCGTCACCCAGAACTTCGATCGCTATCCGGTTATGCGGATGCGTTCCGTACCTCGGATCGAGGCGCACCTGATCGAGTCGGCCGAGCCGCCAACCGGCGTCGGCGAGGTCAGCGTCCCGTCGGTCGCACCCGCGTTGGCGAACGCCATCGCGGCGCTCACCGGCACTCGGATCCGCCAGCTCCCCTTGTCCAAGACCATCAAGATCTCCTAACCGAAAGGACCCGTGCAATGCCCGACGTCAACATCACCCCGAGCGAGGACGGGCCGTACATCGTTTCCGGTGCCGCGATCATTACCGCGCCGGACGGCCACGTGATCGATCACCCGGATCCCGTGGCGCTGTGTCGCTGCGGCGGGTCGTCGAACAAGCCCTTCTGCGACGGCACGCACGCCACGATCGACTTCGACGGAACGCTGGCGAACTAAAACGACCGATGAGCAGCGTCTGGGCGACTAGGCGCTGGTCCGAGGACAGCCATGACCTTGACCGTCGATCTGCACCAGCACATCATCCCCGACTTCTATTGGGAGGCATCGAACGAGGACGGCAACGCCGCTGGCGGCATCACACCTCCGCGATGGAGCCTCGAGGGCGCGATTGCATACCTCGACGAGGCACGGATCGATGTCGCCGTGCCCTCGATCAGCACCCCGGGCGTGCACTTCGGTGACGACGCGGCGGCGCGGGCGCTGGCGCGCCAAGTCAACGAGTACCTCGCCGAGATCAAGCGGCAGCGCCCCGACCGGTTCGGTGGCTTCGCGTCGCTGCCGCTGCCCGACGTCGAAGGGTCACTCGCCGAACTGGAACACGCGCTCGGCGTCCTCGAGCTCGACGGTGTCTCGCTGATGAGCAACGCCGGTGACCGTTATCTCGGAGACAGTTACTTTGACGAGGTCTTCGCGGAGCTTCAGCGGCGCGCAGCGGTCGTCTTCGTCCACCCAACGGCGGCCCCCGATCCGATCGCGCATACGCTCGGGCTCCCGGACGCGTTGCTCGACTACCCGGTCGACACGTCGCGGGCGGTCGCCAAGCTGCACTACAGCAACACGTTCGTCCGGACTCCTGACATCAAATACGTGTTCCCGCACGCCGGTGGGACGATCCCGTTCGTCGCCTCGCGCTTCGCAATCGTCGACGCGATGAACGTGATCCCGGGTGCCGAAGACCGCGGACAGTTCACCGACACTCTTCCACGCCTGTACTGGGACACCGCCTCGGCCTTCAACGACCCTGTGCTCCACTTGCTGCGATCGGTCGCGGGACTCGACAACGTCGTCTTTGGCACCGACTACCCCTACCCACGTGACGCGATGTCGATCGGGGGTCTCCGGCAGCTGGAGACAACCGTCGAGCTTTCCGATGACGAGCGCCACGCCATCCTCGGCGGCTCGGCGGTCCGTTTGCTCCCGCGGCTGGCACCCATCCCGTCGCGCTGAAGCTCACGCTCGCGGGTCGCCCTGTGCTGAATCACCGGGATCTGGCGATGACGCATCACCCGCGCGCCGGCGACGATTCGGCTGCGAGTTATCGACCGAGGAGAACGAAAGCGATGTCCAAGACCAGCACCGGCCACGCAGACGTCGTCATTGTCGGGGGAGGCACAGCGGGCGGCGTCCTCGCGAGCCGTCTGAGCGAGGATCCGACCCGCTCGGTCCTGCTGCTCGAGGCAGGCACGGCGTACGGCGTCGATGGCTATCCAGACGACTTGCTGGACGCCGCGCACGTGCCGGCCAACCCCGAGCACGAATGGGGTTACACCGCCCGCGGCGGAGCTGCCGCCCCGGAGATCATCGCCGCGCGCTGCAAGGCGCTCGGCGGCTGCTCGGCCCACAACGCCACGGTGTCGATGCGCGCACGACCGAGCGACATCCGCGATTGGCAACGTCATGGCCTTGAGGATTGGACGATCGAGGACGTCGACGAAACGTTCCGCGAGATGGAGAACACGCCCGACGGCGATGACCGCTATCACGGGCGGACGGGACCGTACCCGGTCCGACATCAGAAGTACGACGATCTGACCACCTCGTTGCGCGGGTTCATCGACGCGACCGTGGCGGAGGGGTTCTCCCGGGTCGGTGATTTCAACGGGCCGAATCCTGGCGGTGTGGGCGGCTACCCGGTCAACGTGATCGACGGTGTGCGTCAGAACACCGGCCTCGTCTATCTCACCGAGGAGGTTCGCAACCGCCCCAATCTCAAGATCTCAGGTGACGTGCTCGTCGATCGCGTCGTGTTTGACCACCGTCGGGCGATCGGCGTTGTCACGGCAAGCGGCGCTGAGATTCCTGCTGGTGAGGTGATCCTCTGCGGGGGCTCCTACGGAAGCCCGGCGATCCTGTTGCGGTCTGGCGTCGGCCCGGTGGCTGATCTGGCGCAGCTCGGGATCAACGTCGTCGCCGACCTGCCGGTCGGGCAGCGCCTTCACGACCAGCCCTTCTATTACAACGGGTACGCGCTCAAACCCGAGGCCCTGGACATGCGCCCCGCGGTCGGCGCCCTGCTGTGGCGGCAGTCCAGTGAAGCCCGGGGCGATGAGCTGGACACGCACATCGCGGTGACGCACCTACTGCCTCCGGAATACAGCCCGACCGGCGGGGCGATCGCGCTCAGCGTCGCCGTGGTCAAGCCCGACTCCCGCGGAACCTTGACCCTCCGCAGCCGTGACCCGCGCGAGCAGCCAGAGATCGACTGCAACTTCCTGGCCGAGGACCGGGACGCGCGGAGGATGCTCGAAGGCGTGAAACTGGCCCGCAAGATCGGCCGCAATCCGGCGCTCGCTCAGTTCCTCGAGCTTGAACTCATGCCCGGAGACGCCGTCGGGGACGACCAGCTCGCAGACGTGATCGCGTCGAACCTGGCTTCTTACGGGCACCCAGCGGCGACGGCGCCGATGGGCGGTCCCCAGGACCCGTGGGCGGTCGTGGACTCACATGGCGCCGTCAAGGGGATCGACGGACTTCGGGTCGTCGATGCATCGATCATGCCGGCCGTCGTATCGGTGGCGCTGAACCCCACGACGATCATGATCGCCGAGCGGATCGCACAGGCGGTCTACGCCAATCGAGCCCCGTCCGGGATTCTCACGCCGTCCGCCGCATAGACAAGGGAGCCGATACGCAAATGACCAGCCAACCGATTCGCGACCCGCTCGCGGACCATCTCATCACGCCGCAGAACGCAGCGTTCGTGCTGATCGACTACCAACCATCGCAGTTCGCGACGGTCCGCTCGATGGACGCGGACCTGCTGCGTGAGAACATCGTCTCGACGGTGAAGGCGGCCAGAGCGTTCGGGCTGCCGATCGTCCACTCGACCGTCAACGTCGAATCGGGCCAGCAGCAACCGACCGTTCCCGAGCTCGCCGAACTGCTCAAGGACAGCGCTGCGCTCGACCGCACCACCGTCAACTCCTGGGAGGACACCGAGTTCGTGCGGGCCGTCCACGCGACCGGGCGCCGGAAGCTCATCTTCTGTGCGCTCTGGACCGAGGTCTGCATGGCCTTCACGGCTCTCGACGCGCTTCGCGAAGGCTACGAGGTCTATCCCGTCGTGGACGCGATCGGTGGCACGTCGCTCGAGGCGCACCGCGCGGGGCTGGAACGCGTCGTCCAGGCCGGTGCGCAGCCGATCAGTTGGGTGTCGTTCGCCTGCGAGCTGCAGCGCGACTGGGCTCGCCTTGAGACGGTCCCGGCCATCGTGGAGATCGTCCTCACCGAGCGCCTGATGAAGGAATGAGCCGACGCACCTATCGCAGGCGGTAGGCGAGTTGGGTGCGCGACTTGACGTCGAGTTTGCGGAAGGCCTTGCGGAGGTGGTACTCGACGGTGCTCGCGCTGATGAACAGTCGGGCGGCGATCTCTCGGTTGGTCTCCCCCTGTGCCGCGAGGCGCGCGATCTGTGCCTCCTGCGGGGTGAGCCGGTCGAGCGTGTCCACCGTCCGTTTGCGGGCACGCTCGCCGGTTGCCTGTAACTCGATTCGTGCACGCTCGGCGAACGCCTCCACCCCGAACTCTCTGAACAGCTCGTGAGCGGTCCGCAGCTGCTCGCGAGCGTCGAGGCGACGGCGCTCGCGCCGCAGCCACTCGCCGTACAGGAGGTGGGTGCGGGCGAGTTGCACGCGAATGCTGGTGCGACGCAGCCGGTCGATCGCCTCGCGATAGAGGTCCTCAGCGGCCGCGCCGTCGGTGAGCAAGGCGCGCGAACGCGCCTCGATCCCGAGCGCCCAATCAGTGCCGGCGGCGCTGGTCGTCTCTCGCACCCGTTCGAACGCATCGCGCGCACGCCCCACCTGGCCGGACCTCACGGCCGCCTCGATCAGCTCGGTCAGGGTCCAAATCGCCGGACCCTCCCGGTAGAAGCGCTCGGCGGGGAGGACCGCGGCGAGGGCATCGTCGTAGCGACCGAGCCCGTTGTACAGGACTCCGCTCAGGAACTCGGTGACGGTCAGGGCGAGCCCCTCTCCCCGGGTCTCCGCCTCGCTGACCGCGGTGCGGATCAGCTCCGAGAATTCGGACTCGCGGCCGCGCAGAGCAGCCAGCGACAAGCGGCCATAGGGCATCCCGGCGATTCCGGTTGCTTCGATGGCGGCTCTCAGCTCCTCCTCGAGGGATGCTGCCGTGCCCAGCTCACCCAGGAACGCGTAGACGCTGCTTGCATTGGTGAGGACAAAGGGCAGGGCGGAGAGCGCACCCGTCTGCCGCACGAGCTCGAGTTGTCGCGTCGAGAGCACCGCCCAGGTCGCGTCGTCCCACATGAACAGGGCGACCCAGCTCGCAAACCAGAGCCAACGGGCCTCGTCGGGTGGCAGGACGGCCTCGCGTCGGAAGGCGCTCAGCGCTTGCTTGAGCAGTGGGGCTCCAGTCGGGTACCCCTCGGTGAACTGGACCGCTAACCCCTGGAGCAGGAGGTCGGACGGGCCTGGGGCCTCTGGCAGCGGGGGGCCCGCGAGCGCGGCCTCGCTCACCCTCACCACGCCACCGTCACGGGCCAGCCGGCCCGCGAACGTGGCCGCCGAGAGCGCCTCCAGGTACGTCGCCCGCGTGAGGCTTGGTTGCGCCGCCGCGAGTTCCCGCGCGGCGGCGAGCAGTAGCGGCGTCGCGTCTGAGCCGCGCTTGGCTGCAAACGTGATCTGCGCGCGGAGCAGATGGACCTGCGGACCTAGGTGTTCGTCGACAGCGGCACCCAGCTCGGCGGTGTTCAAGAGAGCGAGTGCGTCGTCGAGCGCTCCTGCTTGGAACTTTGTCTGCGCGGCAGCGAGGGCGCGTTGCGCGCGGCGCGAGGGTTCGGGCGTGAGCGCGACCGAGCGGTCGAGGAAGGCCGCGGCGGCGGCGAAACCACCGCGCGCCTGCGCCCGTGCTGCGGAACGTTCGAGTTCGGCGGCAACCTCCTCGTCCGGCGCGGATACCGCCTGGGCGCGGTGCCAGGCGCGCCGGTCGGGATCGACTTCAGGATCGGTCGCGGCGGCGAGCGCTTGGTGGACCTCGCGTCGCTCTTTGAGTCCCGCGGCCCCGTAGACGGCCGACCGAACCAGCGGATGCCGGAATGCGACCCGGGGGCTGAGCGTCAGCAAGTCTTCCGATTCGACCGTCTGGGCAGCCCCCTGGGGGATTCCGAGTCGCTCGGCGGCCCGCGACACCAGCGCCGGATCGCCGACCGGGTCGGCCGCGGCTACCAGCAACAGCCGACGCGCGTCGTAGGGAAGCCTCGCCAGCTGGCGCGTATAGCCCTCCACGATGCTCGCCGCCAACGGCGTCGTGGCGGGGAAGCCGAACCCACCGGCGAGCTGTGCCGCGGTCAATCCCCGTGGCAGCTCCAACAGGGCGAGTGGGTTGCCGCGCGTCTCGGCAACGATCCGCTCCAACACCGGATCATCCACCGGAGCAGGGAGCACGGATTCGAGCAGCGCCCGCGAATCACGACGCCCCAACGGCTCGAGGTGGAGCTCGGGCAAACCGGCGAGCGCATCGCCGAGCTCTCGCGTCGCGACCATGACCGCGATCCTCTCCGCCAGAAGACGGCGCGCCGCAAAGGCCAGCGCGCGCGCCGACGCGCTGTCGAGCCACTGCGCGTCATCAACGACACAGAACAGCGGTTGCTCCTCGGCGGCCTCTGCGAGCAGGCCGAGCACTGCTAGTCCCACCAGAAACGGATCGGGAGCTCGCCCGGCGGTGAGTCCGAACGCGACCTCGAGGGCGTCGCGCTGGGGCGGAGGGAGGCGATCCAACAGCTCGAGAAACCGGGAGCACAACTGCTGCAGTGCCGCAAACGCGAGCTCCATATCGCTCTCGACCCCAACGGTGCGGGCCACCCGAAACCGCCGCCCCGCCTTGATCGCGTACTCGAGCAGCGCGGTCTTGCCAACCCCCGGCTCTCCCTGCACCACCAGGACGCCGCCGCTTCCGCGAACCGCGCCGTCCAGCAATCGGTCGCACACCTCGCGCTCACGATCTCGCCCGAAGAGTTGACCGCCGCGCGACCGAACGCGCGACGTGGCCCTGTTCATGTCGACAGTCTGTGTGCGAGCTCGGTACGCGACTTGACGTCGAGCTTCCGGAACGCCTTGCGGAGGTGGTACTCGACCGTGCTCGGGCTGATGAACAGCTGGGCAGCGATTTCTCGATTGGTGTGCCCGTTCGCCGCAAGGCGCGCAATCTGGGTCTCCTGGGGCGTGAGTTGGTCGAGTGTGTCCACGGTCCGCTTCCGGGCACGCTCGCCCGTCGCCTCAAGCTCGCGTTCGGCGCGACGCGCGAATGCCTCGGCGCCCATGCTGGTGAACGCCTCCAGCGCGGTACGTAGATGCGTCCGGGCGTCGAGGCGGCGACGTTCGCGGCGCAGCCACTCCCCGTAGAGAAGGTGAGTCCGCGCGAGCTCGAGTCGCAGACGGGTACCGGAGAGGTGCGCGATCGACTGTTGGTACAGACTCTCGGCGACCTCGCTCTCGCTCAGCAGCGCGCGCACGCGCGCTTCGATTCCAGTCGCCCAACCAGAGCTGATCACGCGGGTGCGCGCCGAGAGCCACTCCAGGACGGACTCGAGCAGCGCTCGGTCAGCGGTCCTGGACGCCGCCTCGGCCAGCTCGGGCACCAGCAACGATCCGTATCCGATCGGATCGGGCGCAAACGCTTCCCAGGCTGCGTCGCGGGCGGCGTGATGTTGGCCGAGGCCGTTGTACAGGACGGCTCTCGCGTATTTGTTGGACGTCCATCGCCGCATGGCCGCCTCCTCGGAGGTGGCTTCGATCAGCTCAGATGCTCGCGGCTGCTGGCCGCGCCAGGCAGCGAGGATCATCGGGGCGTTCACGAGCGCTGGATTCCCGACCGCGTCAGCGATCAGGCGTGCTTCGTCGATCATCAGCGCGGCCGCGGCCAGCTCGCCGGCGAGCATCTGGCTTCTCGCCAGGAAGCTGAGCGCGAACTGTAGGTGGACGAGTGCGCCCGTGTCACGAGCGACCTGCACTTGGCGAGCGGCGAGGAGATGCAAAGCCTCGTCGTCCCACATCTCGAGCGCAACGATGTTGCCGTTTCTCTCGCTGGAGAGCGAGAGCCATCGACCGACATCCCCGTTGGGGACGTCCATCGCGAGCAGGAGCTCGAGCGCCCGCGTGAGTGTCGGCGCCGCGGCAGCGTATCCATCCGTCAAGCGGATCGCGAACGCGTCGAGCAGCACGTCAACCGTACGTGGCGGAATGGTGCCCGGTGGCGCCGTCCGCGCGGCGGCCGCGACCGCCGGCGCGCCGCCGACGACTTCAACGTCGTTCGCCATGGCGCCCCCGAGCGCCTCGAGGTACGTCTCGCGGGCGAGCTCGGCGTCGAATGGCTCGAGGCGGCTGGCGGCGCTCAGAAACAGGCGCCCGGCGTCGCCCGCGCGTCGCTGCTCCATCGCGATCTGGGCTCGCAAGAGGTCGACCCGGGCGCGCCCGAGGTCGTCGAGCACACCGGCCTCGAGGTCTGCCAACAGCCCCAGCGCGGCCTCCAGATCGCCGGCATCGCGCTTCGCGCAGGCGGCCGCGAGCAGGCGCTGCGCGCGGTGCCTCGACTCGGGTGTGAGCGCGGCGGCGCGCTCGAGGAAGGCAGCGACAGCCGCCAACCCACCGCGAGCCTGCGCTCGTCCAGCGGAACGCTCGAGCTCTGCGGCGACGTGCTCATCGGGCATCGATGCCGCCTGCGCCAGGTGCCACGCCCGGCGATCCGGATCTGTCTCCGGATCGGTCGCGTCGCCCAGGGCTTGGTGGACAGCGCGACGCTCCCTCAGCCCGGCCGACCGATAGACAGCCGAGCGAACCAGTGGATGACGGAAAACCACCCGGGGACCCAGCTCCAACAGCCCTTCCGCTTCGACGGTTTCCGCAGCTGACTCGGGGATTCCGAGCTGTTGCGCCGCCCCCCAGACCAGTGCCGTGTCGCCGACTGGATCAGCTGCCGCCACCAGCAACAAGCGCCGCGTGTCGCCCGGAAGGTTGGCCAGCCTCCGTGTGAAGCTCTCCTCGATGCTCGCGGACAAAGGCACGGCTGGCAGACCGAACCCGCCCGCGAGCTGTGTCGGCGTCAGACCGCGCGGCAACTCCAACAGAGCGAGCGGATTCCCGCGCGTCTCGGCAACGATCCGATCCAACACGTGCTCATCCAGCCGGGCCGGCAACGCGGACTCCAACAGCGTCCGTGCATCACGATGTCCGAGGGGGAGGACGTGAAGCTCCGGCAATCCCCCGAGCACGTCGCCCGGCACGCGCGCTGCGAAAACGAACGCGATCTTCTCCGCCAACAGGCGGCGGGCCACGAACGCGAGGGCGCGCGCCGACGCACGATCGAGCCATTGCGCGTCGTCGACGACACAGAACAGCGGTTGCTCCTCGGCGGCTTCCGACAGCAGGCCGAGCACCGCCAGTCCGACGAGGAAAGCACTCGCCGCTGGTCCTGCGCTGAGTCCGAACGCGACCGCAAACGCGTCGCGCTGGGGCTCCGGCAGGCGATCCATCAACTCAAGAAACGGCGCGCACAAGTGCTGAAGCGCCGCGAACGGCAGTTCCATCTCCCCCTCGATCCCGAGCGCTCGGGCGATGCGAAACCCTTGCGCCGCCTCGACCGCGCACTCGAGCAGTGCGGTCTTGCCGACTCCCGGCTCTCCATGCACCACAAGGACCTCGCCATGCCCGGCGCGGGCGGCCGCAAGTAGCCGCTCGATCACCTCGCGCTCCCGCTGGCGGCCGAGCAGCTGCTGTCCCGGTCGCCGGGCGACTGTCGGTCCTCCCCCCATCTCGCCGTACAGCATGACTGACCGCGCGGCTGGGGTCACGGACTAAGGAGTTCAAGGATTCGAACGGCTGGCCGTGACGCCACGATCGGCGGCCCGTGCAGAGCGACGGTGACGGAGCAACGAATGAGCGCAGCCGAGACGACCACTGAAGCACACGCCAACACGCGTCCGGCCACCCCCCACGGTCTACCGGACTACGCGCCGGTCCCGCAGTCGGCGTTCGGCCCCGCGCTCAACGAGCAGGGCTACTACGTCGGCAGGGTCGAGCGAAACCTCTACTGGGTCACCGACGGCACCTACCAATCGGCGTTCCTGACCACCTCCGATGGCGTCGTGCTGCTCGACGCCCCACCGATCATCGGTCACAACATCCAGCGCGCCGTGGACCAGATCGCCTCCGCCAACGGCGTCAGCAACAAGGTCACCCACCTCATCTACTCGCACCACCACGCCGACCACGCCGGCGCCTCATCGCTGTTTGAGCGGAACATCGCCCGCATCGGGCACGAGCAGACACGCAAGCTCCTGCTGCGAGACGACGACCCGGCCAGGCCCGCACCTGAAGAGACCTTCCAGGACCGGCGCACGCTCGAGATCGGAGGCGAACGCATCGAGCTGTCCTGGCATGGCTCCAATCACTCGCCCGACAACATCTTCATCCACCTGCCCGAGCACGACACGCTGATGCTTGTCGACGTCGTCAACCCGGGGTGGGCGCCGGTCTACCAGAGCAACCTCACCGAGGACGTTCCCGGCTACATCGAGGCCCCTGCCACCGCGCTCTCCTACCCCTGGAAGCACTTCATCGGCGGCCACATGGGCCGGCTCGGCACCCGCGACGACATCGCCGTGCACCAGCGATACATGGCCGACATCACGGACAGCTCGCGCAAGGCGCTCGACACCGTCGACCCCACGCCGTACCTCGTCAAGTACGGCGAGAACAGCTGGGCCGCCGTCCGCGGCTATCTGGACGCTGTCACCGCCGCGGCGGCAACCCCCGTGATCGAGCAGTACACCGGCGTTCTCGCGGCCGCCGACGTCTTCACCGCGAGCACGACCTTCCAGATCATGCAGTCGATCCGCCTCGACCTGGGCTACGACTCCCGGGTTCACCCCTGAGCTCGGGCTAGACGGCTGAAAGCGGAATTCAGACGACGAGTCGTACATCTGAAACGGGCGACAAAAGGAGCTGAACGATGAACAGGGAGCTAGGAGTCTGGACCTACGAAAACTGTGCGCTGGTGCTGATCGACTACCAGAAGGAGATGTTCGAGGTGATTCGATCGGAAACGGACGCAGACTTGGTCGAGCTGCATGTGAGGCTGTTGGCCAAGACCGCCAAGGCCCTGGGCATGCCGATCGTGCTGTCGACCGTGGGCGTTGGATACGGATTCAACGGTCCGACGCTTCCCACGATCCTGTCCGAGTTGGAGGGCGTCGAGCCGATCGACCGCTCGTCGATGAACGCTTTCGAGGATGAGGCATTTCGTGAGGCGGTGAAGGCGACCGGGCGCAAACGCTTGATCATCGGCGGCCTCCACACCGAGATCTGCCTCACGTTCGCGACGGCCCAGGCGTTGAAGGACGGATACGACGTGATGTTCGTCACCGACGCGGTCGGTGGTCGATCCCAGATCGCTCATCACTCCGGGATCGAGCGGCTGTCGCACGCCGGCGCCGTGCCGACGACGGCGCTCGCGGTCAACACCGAGCTCTTCCGTGACTGGGCGTCACCGGTCGCGGGTGCCGCGCGCGATGTCATCTACTGGTATTTCAACGAGGTCCCGAAGCACACTGCTGCCGTTGGCGTAGCCGACGCCGAGAAGCAGGCCGCGTCGTCCGCCCTACAGGGAGCGACGTGATGTCAGGGCGGCTGTCCGGAAAGGTCTGCCTCGTCACGGGCACC